>JGI24710J26742_10000110_pt1 | contig 69361 bp, 57 predicted proteins | sample BioPla2DNA2_FD_26742 | JGI IMG/M metagenome (IMG submission 26742) | reverse complement strand
GTAAAAGACGTGGTTTGTTAGACTATCTTGCTAGCAAAGACATCGAAAAATATCGTCAATTAATTGCCAGACTGAATATCAGAAAGTAATGATAGCCGGCGTGTATATGCCGGCTTTCCCTTACTTTAGTTAATGGGACAACATGAATGTAGGACGTAGATTGTGCATCGGTTCTATGTGGGATGTAGAGAATCCTGTCTTAATGGCACCGATGCAGAATCTACCTACTACATCTTGTTGATCAATAATTTTCTGTGACATTTTGAAGAGAGGAAAATTGAATGACAAAAAGAATGTTTGAATACGACTTAAATGGTCGTAAATTGCTGCTGGAAACGGGAGAGCTTGCTCAATTTGCCAATGGCGCTGTTTTGGTGCGTTATGGCGACACGACAATTCTTTCGACTGTAACTGCAACAGACTCACCGCGCGAGGGTATCGACTATTTCCCCCTATCAGTGGACTATGAAGAGAAAATGTATGGGGTGGGCAAAATACCCGGTGGTTATCTAAAACGCGAAGGACGCCCATCAGAAAATGCAATCCTGATAGCACGATCGGTTGATAGACCGATTAGACCCTTATTTCCTGCTGATTTGCGCAACGACGTTGTGGTCAGCAACCTCGCCCTGTCTATCGATCATGATAATTCCCCGCAGGTAGTAGCCTTAATTGGTACTGCAGCTGCTATCATGATTTCTGACATCCCCTGGAAAGGTCCTGTTGCCGGAGTACAAGTGGGAATGATAGAAGGTGAGATTGTTATTAATCCCAATCTGGAGCAGGCTGAGGCCAGCACTTTGGATCTTTTTATTGCCGGTACCAAAGAAAAAGTATGCATGATTGAAGCCGGTGCCTGCGAAATTTCGGAAGAAGATATGATGCAGGCTATCATTAAGGGGCATCAGGAAATCATTGGCATCTGCCACTTATTGCAGACAATGCAAGACGAAATAGGCAAGGAAAAATTTGTCTACGAATCTGTTGCTGTTCCCGAGGAAATTTTGGCAGAGGGCAGGGGATACCTTTGGGATAAGATGAGAACTGCCGTTTTAAGCTCCGACAAATCCGTAAGAGATCTTAACCTCAAAAAATTGAAGGAAGAGCTGGAAAAACACTTGGTTTCGATTAATGATGATTGGGGTGTCTGGACTTCAGATGTCCTTGATGCTGTAGAAAAAAATGTTGTTCGAGACTATCTTTTTCGAGAAAAACGCAGGGTAGACGGACGAGCCTTGGATGAGATACGTCCGCTCTCAGCCCGGGTAGACATAATCCCCAGAGTTCACGGCTGTGGCTTATTTGAGCGTGGGCAAACACAAGTTCTAACAATTTGTACACTTGGTACGCCATCTGATGCTCAGCGTTTGGACGGCACGACAATTCAAGAGAAGAAACGATATATCCATCATTATAATTTCCCATCTTATAGTGTTGGCGAAGCCAGACCCAATCGCTCGCCGGGCAGACGTGAAATTGGTCATGGCGCCTTAGCTGAACGTGCCTTGCTACCCGTATTGCCGTCTGAAGACGATTTCCCTTATTCTATTCGCAATGTTTCTGAAATTACGATGTCGAATGGTTCTACCTCGCAGGGTGCAGTCTGTGCTTCAACTCTGGCGTTGATGGCTGCCGGTGTTCCCATTACCAAGCCGGTGGCTGGCATATCCAGTGGTTTGATTGTAAATGAGGCGGACGAAGATGATTATCTGGTTTTTATTGATATTCAAGGAATTGAAGACTTCTTCGGTGATATGGATTTCAAAGTAGCTGGTACCAAGGACGGGATTACAGCTATCCAGGTGGATATTAAAATCGATGGCCTTAGCTATGATATGATTCGGGACGCTTTAGAAATTACACGACAGGGCAGACATAAGATTATTGATGAAGTGATTCTACCTGTAATTCCGGAGCCCAGAGCAGAACTTTCGGAATGGGCTCCAAAAATTGAGATTATTGACATTCCATCAGATAAAATACGCGAAGTTATCGGTTCCGGTGGTAAAGTGATTCGCCGGATAACTGAAGAGACTGATACTGAGATTGATATTGAAGAGGATGGTCCGGTCGGACATGTGTACATATCGTCCCCAAATCAGAAAAATGCTTCTGAAGCTATCAAATTGATCAAGGCAATAGCGCTTGATCCTGAACCGGGCGCTGAATTTGAAGGAGTTGTAACCCGTCTGATGCCCTTTGGGGCATTTGTGGAAATCGCGCCGGGCAGAGAAGGCCTGGTACATATTTCTAAGATGTCGTGGCAGCGGATTGAGCGTGTGGAAGATGCCGTAGAACCGGGACAATCGGTAAAGGTTGTTGTAACTGAGATTGATTCGCAAGGCAGACTCAATCTCTCAATGCGGGATCTGATGGAAAAGCCGGAAAGTGCGAATTCCGGCGCTGAAGAGGGTGGCAGACGACGTGACCGGCGAGACAGTGCCAGATCAAATCCCAGCGGCGGCAGGACTAAGAGTGATCCGGATAGAAAAGCAGGCGGCAGAAGAGACAGACGTGATTTTCCTGATCAGGAGACTGATTCCGGCCGGAAACTTTCAAGCCGCCGAGAGCGTTCAAAGCCCAGAAATCAAAGAGATTTCTGAGCTTGTTCGCATTTTGAATTAACAACGGTACCATTGTTTGCAGAACAGAGGTTGTTCTATTTTAGAACGACCCCTGTTTTGCTCAATCATTCGGACTTAGAGCTTCTGCTATTCCCAATCCAATTCATTATGATAAAGTGCTAGCACTTCATCCTTACATAGGGACTGTTTCTCATTACCTCTGACATCAGCTACAATCCGGCCTCGATTTAACATGATCAATCTGCTGCCGTACTTTATTGCAGCATCGACATTGTGGGTGACCATAAGCGTAGTTTGCCCATATTGTTTAACTATGCGGTCTGTCATCTCCGATACTATTTGGCTGGTTGCAGGATCAAGTGCTGCCGTATGCTCATCAAGTAAAAGCAGTCGCGGTTTTTTTATCGTCGCCATTAAAAGTGTCAAGACTTGTCTTTGTCCCCCGGAGAGAACTCCTGCCGGTGTGGAAAGTCGATCCTCTAAACCAAGACCAAGATCTGACAGGGCGTCCCTGAAGCTAGCTTTAGCTTGGGGAGAAACGCCGCGACGCAGAGTGTTTTTATTCCCGCGCCGGGAGGCAATTGCCAGATTTTCCTGAATGGATAGATTTCCCGCGGTTCCGCTTTTGGGATCCTGAAAGACTCGTCCAATGTCAGCGGCCAACTTGCGAGGCGATTGTTTCAATACATTCTGGCCGCAAAACTCTATTTCTCCCTCGTCGGGACGTTCAATCCCGGCAATTAAATTCAAAAGAGTTGATTTACCTGTGCCGTTGCTGCCGAGAATAGAGATAAATTCTCCCTCTTCGACATAAAAGGTTAAGTCGGCCAAAACAGCAGTTTCATTTACTGTCTGCGAGCAAAAGGTTTTTTTGACTGAATCAAGTTTAAGCAGCATAAGATTTCCCCCTTCCCAAATTGTTTTCCTTGGTACGGTGGCCCAACCAGAGCACAATGGCGAGTACAATGGCAGAATAAAGCTTGATATCCTGAGGATTGACACCGAGATATAGTACGGTATCGATTACGATTCTATAAATAACGGCACCGGATACGACTGCCAGTAATGAGCGTAATAGTGAAGAAGCTCCCAACAATCTCTCACCGATAATTATCGAGGCCAGCCCGATCACTATGGTTCCGATTCCCATTCCAACATCAGCATAACCATAATTTTGCGCTAGCAGAGCACCGGCCAGTGCGATAGTTCCGTTAGCCAGAGCATAACCGATTATCTTCATTGAATCTGTAGCGATTGCATTGGCAACTGCCATAATTTCATTGGCGCCGGTTGCCCGCAAGGCCAGTCCTACTTCGCTTTTCAGAAAGAGGATTAGTATCAGCGTAATAATCAAAGTGATTGTGGTTCCCAGAATCAGAGCCGCAACATTTCGATTGTCCACTATAGTGCGCAACTGTGAGATGATTGTCTCTTTCCCCAGCAATGTTATATTTGGCGCACCGAGAATTCGCAGATTAACCGAATAAAGTCCTGTCAAGACAAGTATGCCTGTTAGTAAACCGGGTATTTTCAGCTTTGTGTGTATGAATCCTGCTATAATTCCAGTGATCATCCCCGCTATCAGGCTCAAAGCAATTGCCAGCCAGGGAGATAATCCGGTCGCAATTGCTTTGGCGGCAACTACTGCGCCTAATGGGAATGTGCCTTCAGCGGACAAATCAGCGATGTCGAGTATGCGATACATAATATATACCCCTATCGCCATCACTGCCCAAAGGAAACCTTGAGATACTGATGAGAGGATAATATTCAGCATGTGTAATCTCCTTAGGGAATTGTTATTGAATCCGGATCAATCCCGATTGCAACCGCATATTCTTGATTGACGAATAATTCCAGATTATCCGCAAAACCAACCGCGATTTCGGAAGCTTTCTTTTCTCCGGTCAGTATTTTTAGAGCCTGGTCAGCAGTTTGCCTGCCCAAGTCATAATAGCTGATGCCGATAGTTGCGGTTCCGCCCACTGCAGTCTGATCGATAGAACCCGCTACAATAGGGATCCCGGCTTCTTGCGCAATCATGCCGCTTGCCGCGGCTGTACTGGCCATTGTATTGTCAGTAGGTATGTAGATGCCATCAACTTTGGTTACTAATGTTGTCATTGCCTGCTGGACATCATTTGTAGAAGCTACTGTGACTGCGACTACCTTCTTACCCGCTTTCTCAATCTGAGCTTCGGCCTCTGCGGCCTGTAAAACGGAGTTCGGCTCGGCGGCGTTGTAAATCAAACCGATATGTGACATTTCTTTCAATGAGAGCAAGAGATCAATCTGGCGATCTACGGGAGCTTGATCACTGGTGCCTGTAACTTCGCGCCCGGGTTGTTCCAGTGTTTCTACCAATCCCGCATCTATCGGATCGGTAACGGCTGTAAAGAGAACAGGAATACTTGGCGACAAACCTACCACTGTTTGTGCAGCAGGAGTGGTAATTGCCAGAACCAAGTCGCATTCCCGCAAAAGCTTTTCCGCCATGCTCTTGAGATTGGCCTGTTCACCGAAAGCATTTTGCATGATTACAGAGATATTTTCTCCATCTCTATAGCCGGTTTCCGCCAGGCGGTCGAGAAAGCCTGTACAGGCAGAATCAAGTGATTCATGAGCCATAAGCTGTAAAATGCCAATTTTAATTACTTTGTTGTCAACGACAGTGGTGCCGGCACTATCGGTAGTTGCATCAACTTGTTCAGTGTCATCATTTGGCGCATTGATCTCTTGACTCGGATCTTTTTCTTGAGAGTCAGCCTTGTTGGCGGACTGAGTACAACCGGCTAGCAATGCCAGTGCTACTAGTAAAGAAATCAGTACTAAGTGCTTTTTCATAGTTTCCTCCCTTGCGGAGAATAAAAACCGCCCGGTCAATTTTTGTTGACCGGGCGGGCAATTACTTGATCCCTTCCGGTCTCCCGGAAGGCTGGTTTTTAGCCACCGGGATGCTAGACGTACGTCTGCATCCCGAGTGAACCCGACTACAGACGTCGTCTCAGGTAGCAAAAAAAGTTGAAGCTGCTGGATCGTTGTCTCATAAGGTTCTCCTTTTGTATTGTCGATTATCGTACGTTTGAGATCAAAAAAGGTCAAGTATTATTGAACCAAATCAACGTAATGTATAAAAACACACTAAATTTTGAAGATAATTCAGGTGCAATTACCTATATTAACTATCAATAATGATCCAATACTGATAAAATGGCTTCACGCAAAATTTTATATTGGGAGGATTGTGATGCAGATTAGTGCTCAGGATCTTATGATGCGGTACTTAGATCGATATGCTAAGAGTTGGCCGGAGGAAATTCGTGCCGAAGAGAGAAATAAGTTAGAACACGAAGTTCAGGAGCTATATCAGACTAAGCTGGCTCAGGGAATACATGAGTTTAAAGCTGTAGAAGATGTTCTCAATGAGTTGGGCGATCCTCGGGAATTAGCGGCTAAAAAAGCTGGGAAAAGCAAAGGTTTGCTGAAGGGTGTCTATTATAAATCGTTTGTGCGCACTCTGCCTGCTATACTCTGGGCTACCATTGCTATTTACCTGATTATTTCAATAGCTTTTTTTGCCGTGACTTTAAACAGCTGTATGGAGAAAATTGTCTTCCTGAGAGAATACGATATTGTTGAAGCAACTATGTATGCATCTTTAATCACATTCATTGTGTATCTGGTCATGGATAAGACGCAGATACCTATCAAGGGCCAGGAATGGACGGTAGCTGATTTAATGCCAAGCCAGACAGATAAAAATCGGATCTCCAGAGTTAAAACTGTGCTTTCCTTGCTTATTAATGCTTTTGCAATGATCTTGCTGATGTATCTGCCGGAGCTTCTGGTCCGAATTGCTTCCGTTTCTGCTTCCGGTTTTATCTCTGAGGTATTGGTGCAAGCAAATCCTAACTGGCAGGGTTTATGGCCATGGATTATGATTTTTTTTAGTGTAATTATTCTTGAATCTATCGTACGCCTGGTGCATCCCCGCTGGGATAAGCTTATATTTGCGGCCAATATTGTGACAAATCTGCTGGCCTTTGGTTCAGCGGCGCTTTTCTTTTTCAATGTTGTAAAAATAGCTGTTATTAAATCGTATCTAGACGCCATGAATCAGAAAGTATCTGCGATTACTGTAATTGGCTTATTTGCCATTGTTTTGATTCTGGATACCTGGACTGTATATCAAAGAACCCTGACAGATGATTAGAACAGTGAGGATTAGCAGTATTCTGCTTAATCCTTGCCGGCTCGGAATTATCTATAGTGCAAATAATCAAGAAACCGCTTGACTGCTAAAGAAGCGGTTTTCTTGTCTTTAAGGACAAGTCCGATATCACGAGCAGCAGGAACATCCAGCTCTTTGAGAACTATTCGGTAGGGAACACGCTTCAATACTAATTGTGGCAGGACACTAATACCCAGGCCGCTTTCAACCATAGACATAATGGCATAATCATCCCAGGTGGTGAAGAATATTTTCGGTGTCAAACCGTAACTTTCAAATATTTCAGAAATTTCAGCCTTAGAGCCTTTTTCCAGGAGCAAGAAAGGGTAGTCACATAAAGAAGCTACCGGAACTTTGTCAAGACCTGCCAGAGGATGTCCCTCAGGCAAAATGGCTATATTCTTATCCTGATCGAGAAAAATTGTCTCTAGACCCGGTAGTGTGGGCAGGCGCGTGAAACCGCAATCCACCGCACCGTCGGATACCCACTCTCCAATTTCGTTATAATCCCCCAGAACCAGCTCATAGTCAATATTTGGATAGTCCTTCTGGAACTCTTTAATGATATTCGGCAGCCAATGGGTAGCGACGCTGGTCAAGGCTGCAATGCGAATCAGACCGGCTTGCAGGTCACTCAACTCATCAATTTGCATTTGCAATTTGTGATAGGCGGCACAGAGATTTTTGGCATGAGGCAGAAGTTGCATTCCATCCGAGGTTAGGTGCACTCCGGCTCTGCTTCGCTCCATTAGAGCAATGCCCCATTCTTTCTCCAGGTCGTTGATCATCCGGCTAATACCAGACTGTGAATAATTAAGAGCGGCAGCAGCTTTAGTAAAGCTGCCTGTCTCCACAGTTTTAATAAAAGCCATGTATTTAAGTATATTAGTATCCATGAGAAGAACCTTTCATCTGGAATTATCATGCATTACATGACAAACATTCGCTATTGTAATTGCCAGTATTACTTTATCATAATATTAGCTAGATTAGGAATTATATATTTGTATATAACGATCATATGCAACGGGATAGGCGCAGTGAGAATACAAAGATCCCCGAGCATAGACGAGGGATTATCACCGTTAAGAAAAATTGACACCACAAACTGCATAAAAAAGCAAAGATGCCCTTGACAAACTGCAATTTCCTCCAAGGGCATTTTGCTTGGTCGGAGTGACAAGACTTGAACTTGCGGCCTCTTGGTCCCGAACCAAGCGCTCTACCACCTGAGCCACACCCCGATTTCTATGGAATTGTACTGTTTTAAGGGCGTTCTGTCAATCAATCGAACTGTCCGCCCAATCATATTTACACCTTAGCTATTGCTAATCATATCACTTAAATTTTTCCATGTGAGAGTAGATGGTATAATTTGCGGCGACTTTATTTATCAAAATACGATGGGATTATTCATCAAAAGACCGGAAGAGTTTTTGGGCATTTTGCATTTCAAGATTAAGAAGATAATCTTTTATATCTACGCCGCCGCTAAAACCAACCAAATTGCTGTCTTTGCCAATAACCCTATGACAAGGAATTATTAAAGGCAGGGGATTGGCCGCGCAAGCATTCCCAACCGCTCGGGCATAGTTCTGATGATTCTCAGCTTCCGGCACTACCCGGGCGGCTATCTGCTCATAGGTGGCGGTGCTGCCATAGGGAATGTTCATAATTTCCTGCCAAACTCTGCGCTGGAATTCAGTTGACTGTAGTAATTCATATTGAATCGGAGGGGACGCAATATTGCCGGACAAATAATTCAGCAAATCAGCACTAACTTGTATTAGATAATCCCGATTTAACTCACCGGCATATATTGTCCGATCAGAGTCTTCTAAAATTGGCCTGCCGTTATTGTCTATCAAACCCAAGTGCTCAGCGGCAGAAAGGAGATCGGGATCAGCCAGGATTTCGTCTGAACGCCAAAAAGAGATTTCTACTACCCTGGCCTCCGTTGCCAATGCTTTGATGGTCAAGTAACCAAAAGAACGGAAGGGAACGAAGGCAATTGCCAAGCCTGCGCGATCCGGTCGAAACACTGTTTTGCAATAGGCGGGGGCATGTTGACCGCTTTTGGTGCCCAATAGCGCTAAGGTTTTTTCTGAGTTTGCCAATTCCAGCTCAGAAATAACTTCTAGTCTGTAAAACTCAGAATTAAAACTAAGAACCTGATCAATTATTGATTCATAATCAGACTGTGTAAGGGAATGAGGCGTCTGCCAGCTCAGACAGACTAAGTCACTATTCAATACAGGTTGGACTACCCGTGCCAAGCCAATTACATTACCCCGGTCGAGTATTGAATAAAGGATGCTGCCGCTGTCGGCTTGATTCCAGAGTCTAAACAATGAACGCAGTTGCTTAGCTGTAGTCGGCAGACCTGCCAGACCTAGTTTTGCCAACTCTGAAGCATCACTAAGGACTAGCCTGCGTATTGTCAGTTTTCTAATATGTTTATAGTTGACATAGCGATATCTGAGACCTTCTTCTTCTTGCCAGGATTCTACATTGGACTTGTGCCAATTCTCATATCTTGTCAGATCAGGAAAGTAACTGTCGGCAACAAATTCCGTATCGATCTCAGTCAAAAAGATCTCATCACAGTAAGGCAGCAATTGTTCATAAACACTTGCCCCCCCAATGATAAAAATAGTTTTCTCTGCAAATTGCAATTTTAATTTCTGTAGCAGTGCCAATAATTCCGGCAGGCTGTAAACAATTAAAGCCGGGGGTGCAGAGAAATTCTTATCTGTGGTCAGAATCAGATTAAGACGGTTTTTTAGGGGCTGTGCGGCGGGAAAAGTAGCAAGAGATTTGCGGCCATAGACAACAATATTATTAGCAGTAATTGCTTGAAAGCGCTTTAAATCACCCCTGATATGCGCCAAGAGGTTGCCCTCAAAACCGATTCCCCAGTTGCGATCACAAGCTACTACTATTTTCATCAGATTCCCCTAAGTTTGTTTTTCATTCGGCAATCGGGAAGGCGCCGATCTTATCGCCATGCTGATAATCCTCGACCTCAAAGCTGTCAATAGTAAAGTCATAGAAATTCTTAACTGCGGGATCAATTTTGAATACAGGAGCAGTAAAAGCAGGGCGAGATATAACATTTTCCACCAGCTCAATATGTCGATCGTAAATGTGGGCATCCGCAATGACATGGATAAATTCGCCGGGTTGGAATCCCGAAACTTGAGCAATCATCATTACCAATGCAGAATACTGAACTACATTCCAATTATTGGCAGCAAGCATATCCTGCGATCTTTGATTAAGAATGGCATTGAGTTTGTCGCCTTCGACATTAAATGTCATGCTCCAGGCACAAGGATATAGTGCCATCTGATGCAGATCTGCGAAATTAAACAGACTGGTCAGCATACGACGGCTGGACGGAGTATGCTTTAATTCCCAAAGAATACGGTCAACTTGATCAAATTCTCCCTCAGGATAGATATGCTTTTGCCCCAGTTGGTAACCGTAGGCCTTGCCGATCGTGCCGTCAGGCATTTCCCATTGATCCCAGATCTTGCTGCCGAGCTCGGCAATAATATTGGATTTTTTCTGCCAGATCCAGAGAATCTCGCGCAAGGCAGCTTTCCAATTGATTGGCCTTAAAGTAAGAAGTGGAAACTCTTTACTTAGATCATAGCGATTGACAAGGCCGAATTTTTTGATTGAATAGGCAGGAGTACCGTCCTGCCAGCGAGGTCTAATAGCTGTACCCTCATTACTAATGCCCTCGTTTAAAATGGTTCTGCAGTTTTCAACAAAGATTTTGTCAGCATAACTCATAGTTCTATACCTGCGACTTTACTCCCTTTACAGTATTTTTCTTTTAATGATATGATATGGCATATCTGAATATATACTGGAGGATATATAATGACTTTTAGTTTACAATATTGTGCGCTCAATAGCCAGCCGGGCACCGGCAGCATGTTGGGTATGATTGCCCCATTTGTACTGCTTTTTGTGGTGATGTATTTTCTGATGATAAGGCCTCAAAAGAAAAAGGAGAAGAAGCTGAAAGAGCAGCTCGATGCCATGAGGGTAGGAGATAATGTGCTCACTATCGGAGGAATTGTCGGTCGTATTGCCAGTATGACGGAAAATGAAGTGACGATTTATACCAGCGTAGCCAACACTATGATGACTTTTAAGAAAAATGCCATTTCCAGTGTAAGCAGACCTGTATTGGAAACTGAGGATGAGGAAGAAAAGTAGGTAGCATAATGCAGTATATTAAGACAATTCAGAATAAAACTAAACTGTCAAGCAAAGACGGCAAAGCCTGCGGCGAGTGTCAAACTTCATGCCAGTCAGCATGCAAGACCTCCTGCACCGTAGCGAACCAGCCTTGCGAAAAGAGAGATACTCAGAATTGACTCATACTTTCCAATTTAACGGTGAGTTTTTTGCCTATGACAGCGAAAGCGGCGCCTTCCATCACCTGGATGAAGCCGCTTTTTTACTTATTCAGGCTTGTCAGGCTAACGGTTCAAAAATGCCGGATCGGCCCGGAGATTATGTTCCGAAGCTGCCAGCTGAGGAAGTGGCTGTTTTATGCTCCGAGATAGAACAACTGATTGAAGCCGGCGAGCTTTTTGCCGAAGGCGTCAAGATTAGTGCTGATCAATTATATCCGGACGGTGTAGTGCTTAAGGCTATGTGTCTGATAATTTGCCAGGCTTGCAATCTTAGATGCAGATATTGTTTCGCAGCAGATGGCACTTATGGCGATTCAGAGCAGAGCATGATGAGCTACGAGACGGGAAAGCGCGCTGTAGATTTTCTCATCGAAAAATCGGCAGGTAGAAAAAACTTAGACCTGGACTTTTTTGGCGGTGAGCCATTGCTTAACTGGAATGTAGTTAAGCAACTGGCAGTATATGCCGGACAAGCCGGTTTAGCTGCAGGCAAGAATATAAGATTGACTTTGACTACTAATGCAACCTCTTTGGATGCTGAAAAAACCTCTTTTATCAATAAATATTTCAAAAATGTGGTACTTTCGCTCGATGGCAGGCGGGAAGTAAATGACCGTATGCGCCTAGATGCCGGAGGAAATGGCTCTTATGACATGGTGGCTCCAAAGATTCGTGATTTTATTGCTGAAAGAGCGGGACAGGAGTATTATATCCGCGGCACTTTCACCGTATATAATTTAGATTTCACTGCTGACGCTCTTCATCTGGCTGAATTTGGCAGCAATATTTCTCTGGAACCCGTTATTTCAGCTCCCGGTTGTGATTATGGTATAGGTTTGGAGAATATTCCTGCTATTGAAATGGAGTATGAAAAGTTGGCCTTAGCCATTGATGAGCTTGATAGACGGGGCAAAGATATCAATTATTTTCATTTTGCGTTGGACCTATCCGGCGGCCCTTGTCTGTACAAGAGGCTTAAGGGCTGTGGTGTTGGTTTGGAATATTGTGCTGTCGCGGCAAACGGGGATATCTATCCTTGTCATCAACTGGTAGGAGAGAGAGAGTATCTCTTGGGCTCTGTCCGCAATGAACGACATAATCTAAAGCGATCTGTCCGGGAAAGTTTCTACCGCTTTTTACTGTCCGATCAGGAGCCGTGCTCAAGCTGCTGGGCACGATATCATTGTGGCGGCGGTTGCGCGGCGGATGTTCTTCATGTCAATGGCGATCTCACCGGCTTGAATGAGATCAGTTGCCGCTTAATGAAGAAAAGGCTTGAATGCGCGCTCTGGCTCGCATATAGAAAAAGTACCCGCAGAGAGGATAAATTCTGATTTGAAGCGAATCTATCAATGAGCAAAGATTGAAATATGATTGGTGGAAGCTCTTTGGCAGGTCTGATCCCGGAAAATTTAATCAGTGAGGTATTGGCCAGAACGGATATAGTTGATTTGGTTTCTTCTTATGTCCCGCTTGAAAAAAAGAGTTCGGCCAATCTTTTTGGACTCTGTCCTTTTCACGAGGAGGAGACTCCTTCTTTTAGCGTAGCACCCAGAAAACAGATATTCTATTGTTTCGGCTGCCATAAAGGTGGCAATGCAATTAAATTTATCCAAGAAATTGAGCATTTATCTTTCCCGGATGCTGTACGTTTCCTGGCTAAACGTGTCAACCTTGAAATACCGGAAGACGATGACCCTCAACTGATCGCAAGACAACGCGCCAGAAAGAGACTCCTGGCTATTATGTTGGATGCGGCGCGATTCTACTATTCTAAGCTTCTGGATGATGAGGGGCTTAAGGCGAGATACTATCTGGAGCAAAGAACAATTCATCAATCTGTTGCTAAAAGATTTGGCTTGGGCTTTGCGCCGGCCGCCTGGGATCAACTTTGTCAGCACCTGCAAAGCAAGGGCTATACACAAGAGGAAATGCTCACCTCAGGTTTGGCTATATATAGCAGACAAAAAACATTAATTGACTTTTTCCGCAACCGGATTATTTTTCCGATCTTTGATGTTCAAGGCAATCTGATTGCTTTTGGCGGACGTGCTTTAGATGAATCAGGACCTAAATATTTGAATACCAATGAAACTGCAATTTATCATAAGGGCAAGCATTTGTATGGGCTCAATTTTGTCAAGTCCAGCCAGTCAGACAGGATAATTATAGTTGAAGGATATTTTGATGTAATAAGTCTATACTTGGCTGGGATTGATTATGCCGCAGCAACACTGGGTACTGCTCTAACTTCTGCCCAGGCCAATTTACTAAAAAGGCATACTGATCGTGTCATTACTTGTTTTGATGCGGATCGGGCAGGCAGAAACGCCACTTCGAAAGCTACCGCTCTGCTGGAGAGAGTCGGAATAGAGGTGTCCGTACTGCTTATCCCCGAAAATAAAGACCCGGATGATTATGTCCGCGCCTATGGACCTACCAGGTTTAAGGCCCTGTTAGATAATGTGATGGAGCCGTTGGCCTTTGAGCTGGAAATGATTAGGCAGGAATCATTATCCGAGGATGGAGTTTTACAAATCCTGGGCTATCAGAATCTGGCCTGCAATCTGCTTGCTAAAGAAAAGAACGCTATACTGCGGGAGATTTATGCTGCCAAAGTAGCTGCAGAAATCGGTACAACAACAAAGGCCGTTATGACTGAAATCGCCCGGAGGCGTAATCCCGATCAAAATAGTCAGGACAGAAAGGCTTTGGATGGAGGGACAATCTCAAGGGCCGGAGCAAGGGCGAAAGATATCTCCGCTGCCAGAGAGGATGAGATACAACTTATTATCCTGTTGAGTGAGTTTAATGATCTGCTGACTGAACTTGATTTTGTGGTTGAGCCTGAAGACTTTTCTGCAGGCCTGCTGCGAGAAGTTGCAAGCAGACTGTTAGCTGCCAGCGAAGACGGATCTTTTTCGACTGCCAATCTGCCTGGAATTATTGAGGAATCAATTGGTGGCGATGGCGACCGTGATCTTGCCAATTCTTTGATGGAAGCCAGCATAAATTCAATTGAGTTAACAGGTATGCGGCAAAAGCGAGCTGCAATAGAACGTTTATTCCATCGCCTGAGATCAGAGAGATTCGACAGAGAAGGCGAAGCACTGCTAGCTAAGGCGAAAGCTGCTGCCAGCCCCTCTGACAGAGCTGAATATATGTCCAGATATAAGGAATTACAAACTCAGGCGATCAAATGGAAACAAAAACTCTACTAATTAATTATTTCAACTATTACTAAGGAGGATGCCGACGCCCTCAACTGCACGGTTCTATTATCCCACGTGGCTTATGGGATTAACAGAAAATACCGTCAAGATACCACGATCCTGACGAACTTAAATATACAAGGAGAATCATATGAGCAAAAACGAAAAAATGGATACTGCTAATAAAAGTTCTGACCGTCAAGCAGAAAATGAAGAAACTGCAGTCCGGAAATCCAGCCGCGGTAAAACTGAAAAAAAACAAGCTGCAACTGAGTCTAAAAGAAAGGACACAACAGAAAAAAAAGCTGTCGCGACAAAAAAAACCGTAAAAAGCAAAACTGAGGCAAAGGCTAAGGAAGTGGAATTGCCGCTTGAGACCGACGAACGGAGTTTAGCCGCAACTGAGGAAGTTGTTCAGGACTTAGATGAGTATGAGGACAATCCGGAAGCAGAGGATTTTCTGGATGATGACAAAACTATTGACGAATTTGAAGCAGGCGAAGATGAAGAGTTAGATGTCGATATGTTTGATGATATTTCTGATGACACGGAAGATAATATTGAAGAAGATATTTTTGATTTGAGTGATGATGAGCTTGATGATGATCTTGATATTGATGATGTACCATTGTCCGATCTCGATATGTCCGTTTTGCGTCCATTGATTACTAAAGGCAGAGCAAACAAAAAAACCCTTAAGCAAGATGATGTGCTTGATTATTTGGAGCGCATAAAATTTGAAGAAGACCGCCTGGATGAGATTATCGATGGACTGGAGCGGGCCGGCATTGAGGTCATTGATGAGAAAGAGGAAGCGGAGCGAGAGCACGATCGAAATAAAAAAGCTGAGGCTTTTAATGATTCTATGTTGGTTGACGACCCGGTTCGCATGTATCTGAAAGAAATTGGCAAAGTTGATCTGCTGACGGCTGAAGAGGAGAGAGAGTTGGCGATACGTATGGAGGCCGGTGATGAATTTGCCAAACAACATTTGACAGAAGCAAATTTACGCTTAGTAGTAAGTATTGCCAAGCGGTATACGGGAAGAGGCATGCAATTCTTGGATTTGATTCAGGAAGGTAATCTTGGACTGATCAAGGCAGTGGATAAATTTGATTATACCAAAGGCTTTAAATTCAGTACCTACGCTACTTGGTGGATTCGTCAGGCCATTACCAGAGCTATAGCTGATCAGGCGAGGACGATTCGTATACCCGTCCATATGGTGGAAACTATTAATAAGTTGATCCGCATCCAACGACAATTGTTGCAAGAGCTGGGCAGGGAGCCTGAGATAGAAGAAATTGCCAACGAGATGGATATTACCCCGGAAAAAGTCAGAGAAATTATGAAAAAATCTCAAGAACCGGTTTCACTGGAAAAACCGATTGGAGAAGAAGAAGATAGCCATCTGGGAGATTTCATTCCTGATGATGATGCGCCGTCTCCGGCTGACCAGGCTGCTTTTACCCTACTGAAAGAGCAGTTGCTGGAGGTATTAAAAGGGCTGACCGCCAGGGAAGAGAAAGTGTTGCGTCTGCGCTTTGGTCTTGACGATGGTCGTCAACGAACCTTGGAAGAAGTTGGTCGCGAATTCAATGTTACACGTGAAAGAATAAGACAAATTGAAGCAAAAGCATTAAGGAAAATGAGGCATCCCAGCCGCAGTAAAAAGTTGAGAGAATACCTTGACTAAGAGAAATTTAGTCACCAAATTAGATCGCAGACTGCAATATATTATTAATGCTGTAGGGTACTGCCGGAGAGTGATTGATATTGGTACAGATCATGCTCTGCTGCCCTTGGCATTGGCTTACCAAAATAAATGCGAGGAAATAATTGCGATTGATATTAGCAGTGCTGCTTGCGATCGTGCGCGAAAGAGTATTTTGCGAGCCGGCGCAGGGAACAGCATCAGGCTGATAAATAGTGAAGGACTTAAGGCAGTGACAGTTAAAGCGACCGACATTATTGTTTTAGCCGGACTGGGAGGTAAAGAGATTATTTCTATTCTCTCTGATGCCTTGCCGCTGCCCGGGGGAGTGAAGCTTATTATCCAAGCGCAAAGTGATCTGGTCTTAGTGCGCAAGTTCTTACAGGCTAATAATTGGATGTTCTTGGCTGAAGATGTCGTAGAAGCCAAATCTTATCCCTATGTGATTATTTCGGTGCTAACTGAGACAGTGGAATATAAATTGTCCGACATTGAAGTGGCATTGGGTCCTTTATTGACATATAGATGGCAGAGCCGGGAACCAACGGCTGCTGAACGCATGCTGTTAGAACGCGAGTTAAGATATAGGGCCAAGATGTTTCAGCCCTCTGCTGTCGATCGGGAAATTACTGCATATATACACCGGTTATTGGCACACAGATATGCATTGTAATGTCTGTATCTTTACGTTGCCTGCAGATTCAGTATAATGAAAAAAGCTTTCGAGTATACTGGACAGTCGCCGCGCTGATGCGAAAGTGATGCGCGGAGGAAAGTCCGGGCTCCCAGGATCAGGGCGCCGGGTAACTCCCGGTAAAGGTGACTTTAAGGAAAGTGCAACAGAAAGGATACCGCCTGAAAAGGTAAGGGTGAAAGGGTGAGGTAAGAGCTCACCGGCAGTCAGGTAACCGGCTGGCCTTGTAAACCCCGTCCGGAGCAACACCGTGGTGGGATAATGGAGATCCGCAGTCCCGAGGAGGTGGCTCGAGCCCTTTGGAGACAACGGGCCAAGATAGATGACTGTTCTCGACAGAACCCGGCTTACAGGTATACTCGAAAGCATATTGGAGGACAAAATGACTTCTGAAGCTTATTTGTCGCGCGGGGTTTCTCCGACCAAGGATGATGTGAAAGCGGCAATTTCACAACAAGACCCCGGATTATTTCCAGGTTCATTTTGCAAAATTATCCCTGATCCGTCAGGGGATCCGGAATGGTGCGCTGCTTTTCATGCTGATGGCGCCGGTACCAAGTCGGCTATGGCATATTTAATGTATCGTGAAACCGGTGATTGCACTTGGTTTGAAGGGATTGCCCAAGATTCTTTGGTTATGAATTCGGATGATTTATTGGCAATCGGCGCAACCGGGCCTTTCCTACTATCGAACACCATTGGCAGAAATGCTCATCGTATCCACGGCAATATTTTAGTTGGCATAATAGCAGGATATGACAAAGCAATATCCCGCTTGGCTGAATATGGAATAAAAATAATAATGACAGGAGGAGAGACTGCTGATGTCGGTGATCTGGTCAGAACAGTTATCTGCGACAGCACGATGATGGCGAGATTGCCCCGCAACAAAGTAGTTAATATAGGCGCGATTAAACCCGGCCTTGATATTGTAGGCCTGTCATCGACCGGCAGGGCAATATATGAAGAGCAAGAGAATTCCGGCCTTTCCTCCAATGGCTTAACCGCAGCCAGGCATCTGCTTCTGCACCATGTCTATGCTGAGAAGTATCCTGAATCTTATTCCGAAACAATAGCTGATGACAAAGTATACACAGGTTCATATCTGCTTGAGGATAAACTGCCAGGCAGTAGTTTGAGTATCGGCGAGGCTTTATTATCACCTACAAGATCTTATCTGCCGCCGGTAAAGGAAATGTTGGAGACCCATCGTGATAACATTCACGGCATCATCCATTGTACAGGCGGCGGACAGGTAAAATGTATTGATTTTGCCAAAGGCATCCGATATGTTAAGGACAATCTGTTTCCAATGCCGGCATTATTTCAAGCTATTCTCAATACCGGCCAGATTAGCGAAAAGGAAATGTACCGAGTTTTCAATATGGGACACCGTATGGAAATCTATTGCAATCCGGCTATTTCAGCAGATCTGATGGCAATTGCGGCAAAGTATCAGATTGAGACACGAATTATTGGCCGGACTGAGATCTGCGCCGGCGATTGCAATGAAGTTGTAATTGGCAGTTTTTCCTGGCGCAAGAATTCTGGATAGTTAAATAATTAGATTAATCGGGACAAGCTGACCAAATTCGTGTATTATGAGCAATACAGCTATTATGTTTCTTAATTAACATATGGGCTTGAAGCCCACCTCAGATATACTGAGAAGTAAGTCTGGCTGACAACTTAAATATATTTAGAGAAATGGAATGGCTGTCAATCGGTATGTGCCCGATAATGCGCAAATAGATAAATTGTGAGGACAAAAACATGACAAGAGGACTAAAAAATTATTTTGGCGTGACTGATAAGTCAAATGTTTGTAAAGGAACACTCCTGGGACTATTGGGCGGAGTAATTATCGGCGGAGTAACAGCTTTGCTTCTGGCGCCGCAATCAGGCAAGGAAACGCGAGCAGATATAAAGGCCGGTTTTGAAGTTGGCGTAGAGAAAGCCCGTGAATTTGGTTGCAAAGCCGCTGAAACCGCAAAAGAGAAATTTCAGGAAGTTAAATCCATGCTGAACAAGGATGATGCTGAGTTTGCCGAGGACATCGAAGATTAGGCTGCTAAAGAAGCAAAGACAGATGTTTAAACAAAATCTACAGCAAATTTTTGACTTGATATCGCTCTCCGGCCTCAAATTGAGCAGATAACAGATTAGGAGATTAGTATGCAGTACCTAGTATATCTTGCTGTGACCATTGAACTTACAGATTTACTGCTAGCACTGGTAATCCTTTGTGGTGCGGCAGCATTGATAGCTCTGACAATGCTCCTGATCCGAGCTGCTCAGACCGTCAAAGAAACAAATAATCTACTTAAGGCAAACAGAACTGCTCTTACCGATACTATCCGACAACTGCCCGTGTTGCTGGAAAAAGTTGATGTGATAATCGAGGATATTTCTCTGATTACGGAACAAGCCGGCGACACTATACCTGCAATCCTTGAAGATGTAGAGGCAGTCAGCGGAACTGCGGCTGATGTTGTGGAAACTGTGGGTTCCGCAACGATTGGCATTGTGGATTCTGTTCAGTCTTTCTTTTCCCGCAAAAGTAAAAGAAAATCCCCAAGGAGCACTCTTCAACAGGTCATTGCTGCTGTTAATGCAGTGAAGAGATTATCTGCCATCCTGAAGAAAGCAGGCGGCAAGAAGAAAACTAAAAAGAAAACCAAGAAGAATAAGAAAGACAAGAAGACCTTTTTCTAAATTTGTTTTGATTATGCAAGGACTAAGCGACTATAAAATGTAGTCGCTTTTTCATCCATGTGAAATATCTGAAGTGTTATACTTAACTAAATTGTAAGGTAGGAAAAACTATGCCTGATCGCAGTTTAGAATCTAAACGTGATTTAACCAGACAGGCGGACCGCAGCTATGCGGTAATGTCGTTCTTCCTGCCTTTTCTGATTTTATCGATTGCATACGCCACCAGAGCAATTTTCCCCTTTGGCGATAAACATATTTTGACAGTGGATCTTTATCATCAATATGCGCCCTTTCTTGCTGAATTGCGAACAAAAATTCTTAGCGGCGACAGTTTATTTTACAGTTTCGCCGGCGGATTGGGAGTTAATTTCTATGCTCTGAGCGCATATTATCTGGCCAGCCCCTTAAATTTAATCCTTTTGCTCTTTCCCGCGGCATTCCTGACGGAAGGAATTTTACTGCTGACATTAATTAAACTGTCTCTGGCAGGCTTTACTTTTAATATGTTCCTTAGAAAAACTTTCCGGAAGCATGGTCCGCTGGCTGTTGGCTTTTCAACCATGTATGCTGTTTCTTCCTATGTGATTGCTTATAGCTGGAATATCATGTGGCTTGATTCATTATATGTGGCGCCGTTGGTAATTTTGGGAATGGTTTACCTGATCAGGGATAACAAATTCTGGCTTTATACTTTGAGTTTGGCTTATCTGTTATTCGTCAATTTCTATATGGCCTGGTTTGTCTGCCTCATGGCTGCATTATTATACCTTCCGTTCTTGTTTCGTTTCGCGCCGGAACATAGACCGTTGATAAAGTTGCTGACCACAGTGAAAACTGTATTTTTTACCGCACTGGGCGCAGGTCTTTCTGCTTTTATGCTCTGGCCGACTTACCTGGCTATGCAGGTCACTTCCGCAGCGAATGATACTTTTCCGACTGCAGTTGAGAAAGTTGCCACCTTATTTGACTATTTCGGCCAACATCTTTTGTTGGTTGAGCCTACGGTTCGCAGCGGTTTTCCCAATCTTTATTCGGGAATTCCGGTTTTACTCCTTTTGCCTATTGCTTTTCTGAACTCAAGGGTTAAATTGAGAGACCGAGTTCTTAGTCTGTCAGTTATTGCTTTTATGATTTTAAGCTTCAGTACTAATATTCTCAACTTTATCTGGCATGGTTTCCATTATCCCAATCAGCTGCCTTTCAGAAATTCATTTGTCTATATTTTTGTTATCCTGACCTTTCTATATGAGGCTCTTCCGGGCATTAGACAGCTAAGACGGGAGACTATTTTCTGTTTTGCATTTACCCTGATTGCATTGATTATCGTGGTTGAGAAAATGGGTGAAAATAAAGCCTCAAGTTACAGCGCTTTAATCAGCATTGTTTTTCTTTTGCTGTACACAGTAGTTTTTATCCGTTTGTTGGATGCCGAGCAGCGCAGGAGACCGGTGACTCTTTTGCTACTTGCCGTAATTATTGTAGAGTCGGTTTTTTCCACTTGTACCGGGCTTTATTATCTCGATAAAAATGAATATTTTGGCAGTCGGGACGGTTATGCCAGCGGTCCGGTAGCGGAATCGGTGCGTGCCGCAGCAATACAGTTGGAGGATTTTACTGAAGATACCTCTTTTTTCCGTACTGAGGTCTATCCTGCTAAAACCTCTAATGATCCTTGCCTATATGGCCTAAAGGGTCTGACTCTTTTTGATTCAACTGTTCCGGAGAAACCGGTTCGTTTTTTTAAAGAATTAGGTTTATTCAGCAATGGCATTAACAGTTATAAGTATGACGGATCGAATATTGTCCTTGATAGTTTATTCGGCATCCGCTATCTGATCTTGCGCAACAAGGATTACTGGCAGGATTCAAATAGGTATTTAGTTTTGTCTAATGATGATGTTGAAGCGTTGGAAAATCCCTATGCTTTGAACTTGGGATACAAGGTATCTTCTGGAGTTCTGCATTATGACAGTGCCGGTGAAAATCCGCTCGAAAATCAAAATCGCTTGCTCTGCGCCATGGATCCTGAGTTTTCAGATGTTTTCGTTGATATGCCGCTTGAAATCGGACCGGCACTGCAAGGGAATATTGATTATTATGGTGAATCAGATAATATCTTCAGTTTTGAGAAAAACTCCGATGACAGTACCCCAACTTATACTTTCCTATTAACAGCGGCTGAGGCGGGTACTTATAATCTGGCCTTCGATATGAGAGGCCACCGCACTTCCTCAGGAAAGATCACAATCGAAGACAGAAGCTTCAATTTCTCAGCCAAGGCAATTGGCAATGCGGAAGTTGGCTATCTCGAGGCAGGGCAGACCGCTAGTATTGAGATTAGCCTCAGCGCTAAAGCGGAAAAATCAGGAGAAATTGAATTATATGCTGCAAAATTGGATCAAGAAGCATTTACCGCCGGTTTCCACCGTTTGCAAGCGGCGCAGCTTGACTTGACAGATTTCTCGGATACTTATTTTAGTGGCAGGATCACGATGCCCGAAGCCGGTTTGCTCTTATTGACTATTCCTTATGACCGCGGTTGGACAGCGGAAGTAGGCGGTAAGCCTCAGACTATCCTGACAGTTAATGATTCTCTGATGGCATTGGAGCTGGAAGCGGGCGAACATACTGTTGAAATGTCCTTCCTGCCCTATGGCTTCAGAGATGGTGCCGCGATTACTCTAATTGCTCTGGCTATTTTGTTGATGATAGCTTTGATTAAATTAATAATTTATATTTTGCGGCGCCGCAAATCCGAACGCGAGCAGATGTCCTTAGCTTTTATTACCGCACAAGATTCAACTTTCAGTACTGATGAAATATTGGATGAAGGAATAACTTATATTTCTGACAGGGGGAATGATATGAAAAAGATTCGTTTCTATTATTGCGATGCCTGTGCTAATCTCGTTGTTCTATTGAATGAAGGAGCAGGTGAGCTTATATGTTGTGATGAGCCTATGGAACTTCTCGAGGCCAAGACAACCGGTGATGATGTTTATGACCATACGCCTTTAGTGGAAAAAACGGATCGCGGCATCATTGTCAAAGCCAGAACTGATCATGAGCAAGCCGCTGATGGCGTAATTACCTGGGTTGCTGTGGTACAAGGCAATCGTTATCAGATTTGTTTCCCTGATCAGGATGAAGGCGATATCGAATTTATGCTCAAAAATGAACCTGCCGAAGTCTATGAATTCTGTACTGTTCACGGCTTGTGGAAAACCCGGGTCAAGCAGCGCATAGAAATAGAGAGCCTAATATGAAAAGAGCTGATTATATTTCATGGGATGATTATTTTCTCGGTGTTGCGCTGCTGGCTGCCAGACGGAGTAAAGATCCGGGCACACAGGTGGGTGCCTGCATTGTATCGCCACAAAATAAAATTGTCAGTATCGGCTATAATGGCATGCCATATGGCTGCAGTGATGATGAATTTCCTTGGAGCCGCAGTGGAGACGCCCTGGAGACAAAATATCTCTATGTCTGTCACGCGGAATTAAATGCTATTTTGAACGCCTCCGGCCGTGACTTGCAGGGTTGCCGCATCTATGTGCCTTTATTTCCCTGCAATGAGTGCGCCAAAGCTATCATACAATCCGGTATTACAAAAGTACTATATCTATCGGATAAATACAGCGAAACGGATGTTGTCATAGCTTCCAAACGAATGCTGATGTCAGCCGGTGTAGAGTTGGTTAAGCTGGAGCCTGAGCTAGGGGAAATCTGCATTTCTTTCAAGGCAGAAGATGTGTAGCAATATTACAAATTGCCTGTCAGTCGCTTTAATTCAGCCAATTCTTTATAGGTCAAATAACGCCAGGTCCCCGGCGCCAGATTGCCAAGATTAATATGCATAATTCTGATCCGCTTTAAGGAGACAACCTCAAAGCCCAGATATTCGCACATGCGCCGAATCTGACGGTTTAAGCCTTGAGTCAGAATAATGCGAAAAGAGTTTTTGCCTAAGCGTTTGATTTTACTGAATTTTGTGATCTGTCCCAGAACCGGAACTCCGTTCTGCAGTTGCCAAAGCTCCTCATCATTGATTATTTTATTGACAACGACTTCATATTCCTTTTCATGCTTATTCTCTGCCCGCAAAATAGGGTTAACCATTGACCCGTCATTAGTCAATAAGATCAGACCTTCTGACATTCTGTCTAATCTGCCGATCGGAAAGATTCGCTTTGGATAATTGAGATAATCGATGATATTATCCTTTCTTCTCCTATCGGTAGTGGTAGTAATCCCGACAGGTTTATGGAAGGCCAGATACACTAGCAGATCTTGCTCAAGTGGTACGATGGTTTCGCCATCAATCTTGACAATATCCTTAACGCCGATCAGATCGCCGATTTTGGCAAGCTTACCATTGAGCCTTACAAGACCGGCCTTAATCAATTTGTCCGCCTCACGTCTGCTACAGTATCCGGCGGCAGAGATATATCGATTAATTCGGATCTTGCTCATCGTGAGAATCCTTATTTTTGAATAGAGATTTGATGGCATCTGACAGCGACAGGTCCCTGGTATCCGTTTCGGTACTGATTATGGCCTGATCGCCGGCGTATCCGGACTCAGAGGAGCCGGATGGATTGATGACGTCTTCGTCAATGCTGTCTATGACTAATTCGTGGTCTTCGGGCAGGCTGGAAAATACTTCCTTAATATTTTGCTGGGAATTCATAATTGTGTCCGCATAGGGAATTAAAAGACGAAAATCCGCCCCCTGACCCGGTTCGCTATGAACATCCAGATCGTGTCCCATATGGGCTGCAAGTTCTTTAGCAATAGAAAGACCAAGGCCGGTTCCGGGTTGAGCATGGGCGCGATCAGCCTTGAAAAAGCGGTCGAAGACATGATCAATATCTTCGCCTCTGATACCGGGTCCCGAATTATGGACAACGATTGCTAAATGTTGCTCCTGCTCTCTGACTTTGATGACGATCTTGCCCTCTTCCGGCGTATATTTGATTGCATTGTCGAGCAGGATAACAAGAATCTGTTCTACTCGGTCAGGATTACCCCACAGCGAGGGGATTTCATGCAGGGGATGTTCGTTTTCCAAACTCAGGGTTAGATTGCTCTCCTCAGCAGTAAGCTGGAATCTGAAGATCAAATCGGACAGCATGCGATCTATGGAGAATGCCTGTTGCTTAATAATCGCTTCCCCGGTCTGAATCCGCGAGAGTTCAAGCATATCATTGATCAGGCGCGACAAACGATGTGTTTCCCGCATCAGAATTTCGTAATAACGTTGCCGGTCGCTGTCAGACTTGACCATACCTTCGCTTAGAGGTTCAAGCAATCCGCGCATGGCGGTGAGGGGAGTGCGCAGTTCATGGGAGACATTGGCAATATAGTCTCTTCTGGTCATTTCCAGACGCTCGGCTTCCGTTATATCCCGAAAGAGACCAACGGCACCGTCAACGACATGCTGATCTGTTTCCAGAGGTGTGATGAGGCAGTCGATTTGACGATGATCTTTTGATATTACTACATGTGTGGTTGTACATGTGCGCATAGCCTGACTGAAGAAATTATCCAGTCGCGAGGTGCGCAGAAAAGCGTCGGGGGACAAGCCTTTTAAATCCGGGCCTTTGATGCCGAAAACAGACCAGACCGCGGTATTGGAATGTGTAACCAAACCATTGCTGTCGGTGGCGATGATCCCTTCCTGTATGCCATCCAGTATTTGACGCAGACGATTGCGTTCAATTCGTAAATCGGAGAAAGCCTGAGAAAGCTGCGAAGCTAATTGATTCATGGCTCTACTGAGATCACCGATTTCTCCTGCCTCTTTTTCTTCCGCTCTTTGTGTGAAGTCGCCGGCAGAAATAGCTATTGCGACATTTCGGATTGACTGCAGGGGTCGTACAATGCGAAAGGCTGCAATCAGAACTGGCACTGTCATAATCAGCAAAACAACCAGGGAGGAAAACAGCAAAGCCAAATTTAAACTAAGAATACTGGCATTCATCTCCTGCATGGGATGAACCGCTACTACGGTTCCGTATCGAAAGCCGTCAGCTCTAATCGGCACGGAAACAAAGATCAGGGAGCCCTTAATATCCGGGACCCGTTCAATGCGTGATTTGACCTCTTCATCGGAATCTAACATCTGCAGATGGGACTCATATACATGTTTAAGCAGAGTGTCCCGGGCTTGCTGAGATTCAAACTCGATTTCCGTATGAAGTTTTATGCCTTGCTGATCAACTAAAAAGATCCAATTGCCGAATAAGGCGTAAGACATGGAGACAGTATCGCTGACAAAAGGGTCATAACTGGTAGTGCCGGCAACCCGGCGCGAAATGACGTCAATACGAGGGGTAATCTCTTTAACTTTGATGCGTGTGAAAACCGGTTGGGCGATAAATGAGTAGAAGACTGCTGTCAGAGCAGTCCAGAGAATAACTGCTACCACTAGCAAAATAAAAAATCTACGTACTAAGAAACTGTTTTTCATTTTTCAGCTTCAAATTTATAACCTACGCCATACACTGTAATCAGACCGTATTTGGCATCGGCTTGATCAATTTTCTGGCGGATGCGCTTAATATGAGTATCAACAGTTCTGGTATCGCCAAAATAATCATAACCCCAGACCTTGGACAATATCTGCTCGCGGTCCATGACTTGTCCCGCGTGGGAAGCCAGGAGATGGAGAATCTCAACTTCCTTAGGTGTGAAAGCCACATTCTCTCCCTTGACTTTGACCTGATAATTGTCAAGGCTAATTTCCAAACCTTCAAAGCGCAATATAGAAGAGGCCGATCCGGTGTCATTATCATGGAATCGGCGCAGTACTGCTTTAATCCTGGCAATGACTTCGCGCGGGCTAAAGGGCTTGACAATATAATCATCGGCACCCAGCTCCAAACCCAGAATACGGTCAATTTCTTCACCTCTGGCGGTCAGCATGATAACCGGAACATTAGACTTTTTTCGAATCTCGCGACAGACATCCATACCTGACATTTTGGGCATCATCAAATCAAGAATAATCAGATCCGGCTTCTCGCTTTCCCATAATTTTATGGCTTCCAAACCATCAAAAGCAGAGATATGAGTATAGTTCTCAGCGTCAAGATAGATAATTAAAGATTCATGCACGACATGATCATCGTCGCAAATGAGAATATGTGGTGTCATAGCTGCCCTCCTGATTTATCTATTATACTGTATAATTGTTAGCATTACAGTTTTTATACCAGAGCAAAAAACGATGACATCTGATAATTCTCTATTAGTAATATATGAAGACAATCATGTGCTGGCGGCTATTAAAAAACCGGGCGTGCTGTCACAGGCTGATGCCTCCGGGAGACCTGATATGGTCAATCTAATCAAGGATTACCTTGTAAAATCCAGAGCTAAACCCGGAAAGGCCTGGCTGGGACTGGTACATCGCCTCGATCAGCCGGCCAGCGGTCTGATGATTTTTGCTCTTACCTCAAAAGCAGCGGATAGATTGTCTGAGGCTTTCAGGAATAATCTTGTCGGCAAATATTACCTGGCTCTAGTCAAAGGGAAACCAAAAGAAACGGGGGGAGAGTTCCGCGATTATCTTTCTCTTGATAGAATTAACGGTCGTTATTACGCGGTCACTTCTACAGCGGGAAAAGAAGCGGCGCTTGAATACAAGGTATTGTTTTCTCTCACTGTCGCGGATGAGCCCCTTTCTTTTGTTCTAATCGAACTTATAACCGGACGCCCGCACCAGATTCGGGTCCAGTTTTCTTTGCGCAATCTGCCTTTATTAGGTGATAGGCGCTATGGTCAGGGCTCTGAGCTGGATCAAAGGGTTCCGACTTTAGCCCTTCACAGCTACAGAATGGATTTTATTCACCCGGTACGAAAAGAAAAAATTTCTTTGACAGCCCCGTTGCTTTTGGCTGGTGAGAATTTGAACCCGTCTTTTGACGTGATTGACAGCTTGTTGAACTATCCGCAAATCGATTGCCAGATTGATCTAATGGCTGCAAATTAAGAAGTTTACTGCCGGTCAAAGAGCTGGAGGATAAATTGACAGATTATCGGCACTATGGTTACAATGGCGTTGTTTCGAGGTGTAGCGCAGCTGGTAGCGCGCTTGCTTTGGGAGCAAGATGTCGGGGGTTCGAGTCCCTTCACCTCGACCACGAGCCCCGTAGGTGTTGTACGCCTACGGGTTTTGTATGGCAGATATTAACTACTAAGAGCTGAGGAAGTATATGGAGAATTTTTTGACAACAAGAGCATTATTCCCACATGGATACGGCATGGCGGAAGAACTGCTAAAAAGCTCTGAATACCCTTGGGAAATCCTTAAAGATATTGGCGGCTTTATTGAGGCCTTAGGCAATAAATTGCCGGAGTCCGACTATGTCAAACATTCCGGCAATGTCTGGATAGCCAGATCCGCCATCATAGCCAGGTCGGCTTTTTTAGGCACAAATATCATTGTCGGCCCGGGAACTGAAATCAGACATTGTGCCTTTCTGCGCGGCAATGCTCTGATTGGCAACAATTGTGTTGTAGGCAATTCTACTGAAATAAAGAACTCTATCTTAATTGAGAAAGTAGAAGCGCCCCATTTTAACTATGTCGGCGATTCGATTCTGGGCTATGGTGCCCATCTGGGCGCAGGAGTAATTACATCAAATATAAAATCTGATAGAACAAATGTGGAAATAAGAATCTCGGAAAACAGAATAAAAACCGATCTTAGGAAGATGGGAGCAATGATCGGCGACCAGGTGGAAATTGGTTGCAATGCTGTACTTAATCCCGGTTCTGTGATAGGTGCAGGTAGCAGAATTTATCCGCTAACAACGGTGCGAGGATATGTGCCGGCCCATTCGATCCTGAAACAGAACGGAGAGATAGTGACAATCAAGGCCTAGTTGTTTTACTCTAAGGCTGCGACGGTATTTATTTGGAGCGCTGCTCGCGTTTGGGCAGAAGGATTACTGTGACCACGAGGCCTTTTGCTCGTGGTTTTTTGTGTTTAATCGTAATTTCAAGGGAGTGTATTCAGTGAAATTTTTTGGAACGATGGAGGCCAGAAACAATGAACTCTACATTGGAGGCGTAGGCGTGGAAAGACTCAGGGAGGAATTCGGAACGCCTTTGTATATTGTTGACGAAGAGGGTTTTAAAGAAAAAACTCAAATCTTTTTAGATAATTTCCAGTCGGACAAATTTGAAACCAGGGTGATTTATGCATCCAAGGCCTTTACAAATTTATATATGGTCAATTTGGCAGCAGAATTAGGCCTATATATAGATGTGGTAAGCGGCGGCGAGTTATATACAGCATTAAAGGGCGGGATGGTTCCGGAAAGAATCTACTGTCACGGGAATAACAAATTATATGAAGAACTGGAATTTGCCATATCCGGCGATGTGGGAACAGTTGTAGCTGACAATGAATATGAATACCGGTTGATTTCCAAGATAGCAAATAGGGACCGGGTGAAGGTGTCAATTCTTCTAAGGGTAAATCCGGGAATTGAAGCTGAAACCCATAGGTATATCCAGACCGCAAAGCATGATTCCAAATTTGGCATGAGCATCTTTAATGAAAAAACTCAAGAGTTGATAGAAGAGATAAATAATGATGAATATGTAGACTTCAGGGGTATTCATTGTCATATAGGATCCCAAATATTTGATGAAAAATTTTTCTTTGCAGCTGCCCTGGCCATGATTCAGTTTGCCCACGATATTGAGACCAAGCTGGATTTAGATATTAAAGAAATTAATCTTGGTGGCGGCTTTGGAGTTTATTACACAGAAAAAGATCGGCCTTTCGACTTGTCTCAGTTTTTGAAAAAATATGTTCACACAATAGAAGAAAAATTAAGTTCTTTGGATTTCGATGTAGAAATTATAAGTATTGAGCCGGGCAGGTCTTTAATAAATGATTTCGGTTCCACAATTTATACCATTGGAAGCATCAAAGAAACCATCACGGGGCGCCGGTATTTATTTGTAGATGGCGGTATGACGGACAACCCCCGTCACGCTCTTTATCAGGCCGAATATGAGGCGGGAATAGCCAACAAGATAAATGATGAACCTGTTCAGGAGTATACAGTAGCAGGAAAACTCTGTGAAACAGGAGACATTTTAATTAAAAGTATAAAGCTTCCCGAAGCAAGTCCCGGAGATATTTTAGTCATTCCCTCTACCGGCGCCTATAACTATTCCATGAGTTCCAACTACAACGGAATGAAAAAGCCTGCTGTTGTCTTCGCAAAAAACGGTGAATGCCGACTTGCGGTTAAGAGGCAAAGCTATGATGATTTAATCAGAAATGATGTGGAAAGATATTTTTATATTTAGTTGATTCAGGGCTTGACAGGGGGGCAGGTTAAAGCTAAAATTTCCAAATAGTTGAAAAAATATTCAAGAAAGGAAGCCGAGATGACCGTGTTGAATCTGAAATCTGATTTTGCTCCAGCTATGTCCAGAGCTATGATGATGCCCGGCCCTGTCTTCGCTTCCTTCTTCATGCAATAAGTCGGAATAGATCCGGTCTGTGGGAGGGAAGCGAGTGCTTCCCTTTTTGTTTTGTTTGGGAAAGCGGCGATGAGGGCGGGAATAGCCGGGAATCGGCGGAATGAAGAATGGTTCAGCGGAGGAGAGATGCTGGAGTTAAGAGAAATAAATAAAAGCTTCCAAACACCGGAGGGTGATATCGAGGCTGTGAAGAATGTGTCTTTTAGAGTGGCGCCGGGTGAAATCTATGGTTTGATCGGTTTATCCGGAGCAGGGAAATCGACCTTAATCCGCTGTATCAATATGCTGGAGAAGCCGGACAGCGGCAAAGTCTTTTTTGAAGGTGTGGATTTGACATTGCTTTCTCCGCAAGAACTGAGAGCAAAGAGACGGCAGATAGGCATGATATTCCAGCACTTTAATCTGTTTGCCCAGAAGACCGTAAAGGATAATATTGCCTATCCTCTGGAGCTGCAAGGCAAGGGCAAAGCGGAAGTCGCCCGCAGAGTTGAAGAGCTTCTGGGTTTTGTAGAGCTTTCGGACAAGGTTAAAGCCTATCCGTCTGAGCTGTCCGGCGGACAAAAACAAAGAGTTGCGATTGCTCGCGCTTTGGCAACTTCTCCCAAATTGCTGCTGTCGGATGAAGGTACTTCTGCTCTGGACCCGGCAACTTCAATCCTGATTCTGGATTTGCTGCGCAAGACGGTTGATGAGCTTAAGATCTCCATAGTGATGATTACGCATCAGATGGAGGTGGCTCGCCGCATATGTGACCGGATTGCCGTAATGGAAGACGGACAGATTATTGAGGAGAACACGGTAAGGGAGCTGTTCTTAGAGCCGAAGCACCCGCGGACGGTAGCTCTGATCCGCAGCCTGGACGAAGAGAGACCGCTCTCGCAGTTGGGCGCCTTCGTCAAAGCTGATGTTTACAGACTGGGCTTTTCCGGGAGCGAAGTGGCCAGGCCGCTGATTTCTGAACTGTCCAGAAAGTTCGGGCTGGATATCAATTTGCTGGCTGGTGATATCAATGTTCTGCAGGATGAGCAGCTGGGCTGGCTGGCAGTTACTTTTAGCGAGGAGGATCCGGCTAAAGTAGTTGAGGCGCTCGCTTATTTGCGTTCAATGAATGTACATATTAAGAAAATTGAGCCGGAAGCCGGCGCAGAGCAGCTTGCCGTTCAAGTTAATTCGATAGTCGGGGGGAGGTGATAATAATGGGTGATTATTTACAGGGCTTAAACGAAACCCTGGTTATGGTTGGATTGTCCAGTTTCTTTTCGATTGCGATCGGACTTCCTCTGGGCATTGTGCTGGTATTGACCCATCCGGACGGGATTGTGCCTCGGCCTAAACTGTATCGAATAATGGACGTCATCATCAATTTGTTCCGTTCGTTTCCGTTCATTATTCTGATTGTGGTCTTTAGACCTTTGTCAGAGCTTCTGACAGGTCGTTCTTCCGGTACGCCGGCTATGACAGTATCACTGACACTATCAGCAATTCCTTTCATTGCGCGCATTATGGAGACAAGCATCAATGAAGTAGGAACCGGTGTGATTGAAGCAGCTCTGGCAATGGGCACGTCGATCCCCAAGCTGATTACGAGAGTGTTAGTGCCGGAGTCTTTGCCGGCCCTGATCAAAGGCATGACCACAACCGTTATCAATATTATCGGTTATTCGGCTATGGCTGGTGTGGTTGGCGGCGGCGGATTAGGCGATCTGGCTATTCGCTGGGGCTTGTATAATCGGCACACGGAGAAGTTAGTGATTGCAGTTCTTATGATCGTGGCCTTAGTGCAAATAGTTCAATTGCTTGGTAACGCTCTTAGCAGAGCGATTGACCATAGATAAAAATTAAGGTCTGAGCTCATCAGACGCAAAAATTATTATTGTGAGGTTGAAAAAATGAAAAAGAAAAATGTTCTGATTTTGGTATTAGTATTTATTCTGTCCTTTACGGCAGTGATAGGTGCTTCCTGCAGTAAAAAAGAAACCAAAGACGATGAGATCGTGATCGGTGTCTCACCATCGCCCCATGCGGACATTGTCAAGCAGGTTGTGGAAGATCTGCAAAAAGATGGTGTCAAAGTTACTATCAAAGAGTACTCGGATTATGTCCAGCCCAATATAGATTTGGCGGAAAAAGAGATTGATGCCAATTTCTTTCAGCATATTCCGTATTTTGAGGAGTTTATTGCCGAGCGCGATCTGAAACTGTCCAATCTGGGCGGTATTCATATTGAGCCAATGGGCATTTATTCCAAGAGCTTGAAGTCTCTGGATGAACTCAAAGACGGTGATGAGGTCATGATTCCCAACGATACTACTAACTGTGGCCGTGCTCTGTTACTGTTGCAAGCCCAGGGTCTTATCAAACTCGGCGTGGATAGTGTAACTGCCACGGAGAAGGATGTGACAGAGAATCGTCTGAATCTGAAGTTTACGGCTTTGGAAGCCGCAGCAATCCCGACTGTCTATGGTGATGCCGCGATTGCAGTTATTAACGGCAATTATGCTATCCAGCACGGTCTGAATCCGGTCAAGGATGCGCTGGCAATTGAAGGTGCCGAATCGCCTTATGTCAATATTATCGCTGTCCGTACCGAGGAGCTGGAGGCTGAAAAATTCCAGAAGCTGATAGCTGCTCTGCAGACGGAAAAGGTGAAGAAATTTATTGAAGAAACCTATGATGGCTCTGTGGTGCCTGCCTTTACCAATGCCAAGGGCGAAAAGGTAGGTTAAGCCTGTGTAGCGTTGCTGATTGGCAAAGATCAGATACTAAAGTATCTATATCGCTAAATTAAAGATTTGATCTGATTTGCCATGACTTGCGCGAATATCTATAATTATCTGAACATATTATGATTCATAAATAGTTCGGGGAAGGCGCAAAAATGGCGAAACGATCATTTGCCAAAGTTGGAGTCAAGGGTAAGCCCGGCACGATTGTCGTGATAATAATTCTGGTCATTCTGCTGAGCCTGGTGGCGATTTTCGGCATCAGGCTCGGCGGACAGACTCAGATCAAAGGCGCCCGGGATATTCGTTTTGGTATTGATATCAGGGGTGGGGTAGAGGCAATCTTTACCCCACAAGGCTTTGAGGGCAAGCCTACCGCTGAGCAGATGGATGCTGCCAGCCGCATCATAAACCAGAGGCTGGACAATCGGCAGATTCTTGATCGTGATGTGATTGTCGGACGCGACAGTGACCGGATAATTGTGCGCTTTCCCTGGAAGGCAGACGAAGCTGACTTCAATCCGGAAGAAGCGTTGCAAGAACTGGGCGAGATGGCTCTTCTGACTTTTCGCGAGTCCGATGGTACCGTTGCTCTGACCGGAGCCGATGTTAAACGGGCTCGTTTCGGTATGGATCCCAATAGCCAAAGTCCGGTTGTTCTGCTGGAGCTACAAGAACAGGGGCGGGAAAAATTTGCTGAAGTAACCACCCGCCTGGCGGTTAATCAGGATGTTCTCGCTATATATATGGACGACCAGGTAATAAGTCTGCCGTCTGTAAGGGTGCCGATTCTTGATGGACAAGCTGAGATCTCCGGCAACTTCACTACCGAATCCGCCTCGGAACTGGCTCAGACTATTAATGCCGGTGCCCTGCCTTTTGCACTTAAAGCGACCAGTTCATCTACTATCAGTCCCAGCTTGGGTCAGGATTCCCTCAAAGTGATGGTGATCAGCGGCATTATAGCTCTGTTGCTTCTCAGCATCTATATGTTGCTGTATTACCGTCTGACCGGTTTTGCCGCCTGTCTGTCTCTCTACACGCAGGTAGCCGGCATTCTGCTTGCTATTTCCATCCCGCAACAGACCCTGACTTTGCAAGGTATTGCCGGCATTATTCTTTCGATCGGCATGGGCGTAGATGCCAATGTCATCATATCGGAGCGCATTAAAGAAGAACTTAATGCCGGTGATAATCTTCCTACTGCACTCAGTAATGGTTTTACCAGAGCATTCTCATCAGTCTTTGACGGCAATGTGACGGTAGCGATTGCTGCGGCCATGCTGATGTTCTTCGGTTCAGGCACTACCTTGTCTTTTGGCTACTCGCTGTTGGTGGGGGTCATCATGAACGGAATTACCGGTGTCTGGATGACTAGGCTGATGATTGGTTCTTTAGCTAACAACAAATATTTCCAAAACCCTTGGCTCTATGGCAAGCGCAAAACAAGCAATAAGCCTCATAAAGAACCCTACGATTACTGTAGGCATGTGCGTACTTTCGCAGTTTTATCTGCTGTGCTGATTTTAGCCGGTGTTGTTGTATCGGTGATTCGAGGCGTCAATCTTGATATTGATTTCCGCGGCGGCAGTATTATTAATTATGCTTATGAGGGGCAGATAGATCCTGAAGAAGCGAGTTCATTGCTAAAGACTGAATTGAACCGGGAAGTTGGCGCCCAGACAATGGTTTCCAGAGCCGATAGCAGGACAGAAATCTCTTTCAATATCGCCGGCAATCAGTCACTTACCCCCGAACAGCTGGATCAGGTAACAAAGGCACTGGAGCAAGCATATCCGGGAACCGATATCAAACTCTCCTCCTCGCAGTTGGTTGATCCTTTGATCGGTAAGGAAATGCTGCTCAATGGTCTCAAGGCCGTACTACTGGCTTCGGCTCTGATCATTATTTATATCTGGTTCTCATTCCGAAGCATGTCCGGTCCGTCCGCGGGGTTTATGGCTTTGTTAGCATTGTTGCACGATATTCTAGCTGTATTTTTCTTTATTGTCTTGATCGGCGATGCCATTAACGAAACCATCATCGCAGTGATCTTAACTATTTTGGGCTGGTCAATCAATGATACGATTGTGGTTTATGATCGCATTCGTGAAAATATCCGTCTGACCGGTGGGACGATTCCTCTGGATGAGCTGGTAAATAAGTCAATTCGCCAATCCCTGTCACGCTCCGTCAATACTTCGGCAGCAACCTTTCTGGCAGTTGCCGTTGCCTTTATCTTCGCTCAGTTATACGGCCTGTCCAGCATTACTGAGTTTGCCTTGCCTATGATGTTCGGCATTGCGGCCGGGACCTATTCATCGCTCTTTCTGGCCAGCCCGTTATGGGTGCGCTGGAAACAACGAGGGGGTCGCACCGGTTATCATGCCGGAGCTAATGCTGTGGCCTTATTGCTGGCACTGCTCACAGCCATCAGCTTGATAAATTCGCCGGCCAGGTCTGTTCTTGCTGCGGGCGAGGCGGACATTAGCGCTACTGCGCAAATTGAAGAAAGCAAACTTGAAACCGAAGCAGCTGATTTTGAAGCCGAAGAATCAACGACAACATCGGCAGCCGAAAATCTCGACATTCAGACAGATAATGCAGCAGAAATAATTGATTATTGGCCGCAGCTCGAAGACATAAAGGCTAAGGCTTACTTAGTTCTTAATGCCGCAACAGGAGAAGTTATTATTGATTACAACGGCTATAAACGTCTGCCTATGGCAAGTACTACCAAGATATTAACGGCTCTTACCGTACTTAATCTTCCGGGTTTTGATCCGGACAGAATTGTAACAGTCTCACCGCAGGCAACACAGCTGCCATCAGCCGTATCAGCCCGGGCTGGTGTAGTGTCCGGCGAGCAGATCACTACTGAGGAATGTCTATATGCCTTGATGGTACATTCGGCCAATGACTGCGCTAATGTCCTGGCTGAGAACTATTCTCCCTTGCAGAAAGGAACAGCGCTGGAGAAAAGAAATGCATTTTGCGCCATGGCTACCGAATTCGCCCATAAGTTAGGCGCTGAAAATACAGCAATTACTAATCCCAGCGGCTTCACTCAAGGCGACCATTATTCTACAGCTTATGATCTGGCATTGTTGTCCCAAGAGGGCTTAAAAAATGATTTTTTTCATAAGTTGGTAACAACTAGTGCTTACCGCATGCCGGCTAATAGCAAACACCCTGTCGCGGGTTGGAAAATACTCCGCAACACCAATAAACTGGTTTTGGCCTCGCCTGCATTGTACGGCTCAAGCTACTTTAAGAGCTATGATGGCGTAAAAACAGGCACAACTGATCTGGCAGGCTATTGTCTGGTCGGTGCGGGAACTACTCATGATGATCGTCTTCTGATTGGAGTTATCCTCGGTGCGGAACTGAAATATAAGGGACATCCGCTGGGTATTGATGTTCTGATGCGGTCTTTGCTGGAAGAGGGTGCAGAGAAACTGGGTGTTACTCCTCACGGGCAAGATCCGGGTAATTACGGCCGGGCCTATTCCGGCTATCAGCTGGCCGCTGACGATCCTGACAGCCCGATATCGACCAGCCATTTCACACACCCATCTGTGAATACCGTGACCGGCCAAGAAACAGTTGCTGAAAGCCCGGATACTGAGTCTGAGCCTGCATCAACAACAGTGGGAAGTGAAAACATGACGACAACTAACTCGGAACTGACCAAGAGCAGTTCCGGATTTAGTTTCTCATCGCTGAGCTGGGTTTTATTTTTCCTGCTGGTTGTCGTTCTGATTGTTGTACTCATATTCTTAGGCTATAGCATCAGACGAGACAATAAACGCCGGCGCAGAAGATAATTTGCTGACGAGCATTCAGGAGCATTTGGCGCAAAAACGACAAAATTCGCAGCTTTCGTTAAATAATTTGATTTACAGCTTGACAAGCAAATTATTGCCTGCTAACATGGCAAAGCGTGCTTAAGCACGCCTGGAGCAAGGCTTCGGCTAGATTGATAGGGAGGATTCCATGAAGACATATTTTGCCAAAGAAGGCGAAGTCGAGCGTAAATGGTACGTGGTCGATGCAGAGGGAAAAACTCTGGGTCGTCTCGCCACTGCCATCGCAAGTATTTTGCGTGGTAAGCACAAAGCCGAATTTACGCCTTTTGTCGATACGGGCGATTTTGTAATTGTTATCAATGCTTCCAAGGTGGTCGTGACCGGCAATAAGGAACAACAAAAGTTCTATCGCCGCCATTCCGGTTATCCTGGCGGACTGAAAGAAATTCCTTATAAGCGAGTGATGTCCACTCATCCGGAACGGGTTCTTGAGCATGCGATTAAAGGTATGCTGCCTAAAAACACACTTGGCCGCCAGATGTATCGCAAACTAAAAGTGTACGCCGGACCTGAGCATCCACATACCGCACAGCAACCGGAAAGCATTGAGCTTTGATGAGCCAGAGGGAGAATTAGAATGGCAACAAATAAAAAAGATTATTTTTACGGAACAGGTCGCCGCAAGAGCTCGATTGCTCGTGTCCGCATCTATCCCGGCAAGGGAGATATTGTGATTAACGGCAAGGATATCAATGACTATCTGGAGATGGAAACACTGCGTTATATTGTGCGCCAGCCCCTAAATGAGGTGAATGCCGCTGATCAGTATTCAATTATCGTCAATGTGCATGGCGGCGGCATTGCCGGTCAGGCCGGGGCTATTCGCCATGGCATTTCTCGTGCACTGGTCGAGGCGGACGAGGAGAAATATAAGGCTCCATTGAAACGTGCAGGTTTCCTGACCCGTGATTCCCGCGTCAAGGAGCGTAAAAAATACGGTCTTAAGAAAGCCCGCAAGGCTTCACAGTTCTCCAAACGTTAATAATATCCGCTTAAAAGCAGGCCGGCCGGGCGGTGCAGCAGGCATTTGCCGGCAGGTCTGCTTTTTTTATGCCGCAATACAGACTCTGATATTCGTCTCCCACAAAGGATGCCAGTTTTGATAGAATTGTGCAGAGACCGAGTAATACGATTTATACAATAGGCGGAGAGTTTGTGCAGACTTTTTCTTTCATCAGCAAAACAGCGGAAGAAACCGCTGCCTGGGCGTCCAGACTGGCCGATTTGCTGCAGGCCGGCGATGTTTTGGCTCTGGACGGTGATTTGGGCGCAGGTAAGACAACTCTCGTTTCCGGCCTGGCTTGCCGGCTTGGCGTCAAAGGGCAAGTTGCGAGTCCCACTTTTACACTCCTGCGTGATCATGAAGCGGGCGAAAGGGGAACGGCGCTGTACCATTTTGATGCTTACCGGCTGTCGGGAGTTGATGAATGGTATGAATCCGGCTTTGACGAATACCTCGCGGCGGATGGGATTGCCGCCATTGAATGGGCACAAGTGATCCGTGAGGCTCTGCCTCCCGAGACAATCGAAATTACACTTGAACGACTCGGCGCTAATGAGCGCAGGATCACTGTCAGCTGGTCCGATGCCAGACCGCTGCAAACAACATTATCTTAGGAGCCGAAAATGCTGATACTGGCATCTGATACATCAGGGAAAAGTCTCTCAGTCGCACTATGCGAGGAAGAAAATATCATTGCGGAGGCAACACTGAATTTGGGCTACAAACATTCAGTAACCTACCAGCCGTTGGTTGCTGATTTGCTCACGCGTTCCGGCCGTCAGAAGGAGGAAATCAATCTATTCGTCTGCGCGACAGGACCCGGTTCTTTTACCGGAATCCGGATCGGCATTGCCGCTGTCAAGACAATGGCCTGGGCATTAAATAAGCCTGCGGTCGGCGTTTCAAGTCTGGAAATTTTGGCGGCAGCTTTCCCTGACAGCCCGGTCTGTTCCGCCATCGATGCCCGCGGTGGGCGCGTGTTCTCCGCACTCTATAGTAGCGGTGATGATCTGCATGAATTAATTGTGCCTGCTAATCGCCAGGCTTCAGATCTATGGACTGCCATCTCGCAACTCGAATTTTACCCCCCCAAGATAGTTGTGACGGGCGATGGCTTGCCTGCGGTCAAATCAGCATATCCGAGGGAAGCCCGGGGTCTGCCGAAGACGCTATGGGCAGGTCCGGAGTTCTGGACCCCGCGTGCCTCGATCCTAAGCCGCCTGGGATTGGCCAGATACCGAAGCGGTGAAAGTGGCGACCCTTTCGCCTTAATGCCGCAATACTTGTCCTTGTCACAAGCGGAGCGAATGAAGAGGCAACAGGAACAGGTATAGATGGCAGAGACGAGCAGAATTTCGATCCGTCCTGCACAGCTCGGTGATCTGGCAGCAATTGTCGATATCTACCTGGCCTCATTTGCGCGCAGATCGGGTACTGCCAACTTTGCCCGCGATTTGAAAGAAATTATGCTCGACAGCCCTTATGCTATGTTGTATCTGGTAGCAGTGGCAGATGAGGAGGTTGTGGGCTTTGTCTCTGCCTATCCGCTGGATGAGGTAATGGATATTTACAATCTGGCGGTCAAGCCCGAGGCCAGGCGGCAGGGCATTGGAGAAAAGCTGCTGGCAGGAATTCGGTCGGCAGCGGTCGAGCGCGGGATAGACCTCATAATGCTGGAAGTTGCCACTTCCAATCAGGCTGCGCTCAGACTCTACGAGAAAGCGGGCTTTATCACTTATGGCATTCGTGAGGGCTATTATCAACAGACAGGGGAGGATGCTTATCTGATGCGGCTTGATCTGCCTGAAATATTCGATGCCAGACTGGATCTGGTTCCTTCGGAGCCTGGCGTCTACCTGATGAAAGATATATCGGGGGACACTATCTATGTCGGCAAAGCCAATAATCTCAGACAGCGCCTAATGAGCTATTTCGGCCGTCATCCTGAGGGGGATGCCCGTATCCGGGCTATGATTGCGCGCATTGCCGATTTTGAGTATTTGCTTTGCCATAATGAGTTAGAGGCTTTAATCCTGGAAGCCAATCTGATCAAAAAATTCAAGCCGCGTTATAATATTCTCTTGCGTGACGACCGCGAATACCCCTATATTCGCATTACAATGCAGGAAACTTATCCGCGCATTATGAAATCTTTCCGGGTAGAGGCGGATCTGGCAGAGGGTGCGAGATATTTCGGCCCCTATCTCAGTGGTGATCTTTACCGCGCTCTGGCCGCCCTGCGCCGGATTTTCCCGATCAAAAGCTGCAATAGAATCTTGCCTCGGGATATAGGTAAAGAGAGACCTTGTCTCAACTTTTATATCGGCCGTTGCATCGGTCCGTGCAAAGGCGATGTTTCTGCCACAAAATACCGTGCGGTAATTGAGAATGTCATCCGCTTTTTTGAGGGGAAATATTCCGAGCTATTGCTCAATCTGGAACAAGAGATGGCTGCGGCTGCCGAGGCTCTGGATTTTGAACAGGCTGCTCTGTTAAGAGACCGGATTGACGCTCTGGCCAAACTGAAGGATAAACAGGTCATAGTCAGCTCCGACCGGCAATCACGCGATGTGATCGGCCTGGCCAGAAATGGCAGTGAAGTCTGCCTGCAAAAACTGGAAGTTAGGGAAGGCCGGGTCAACAGCTATGTTCAGACCTTCACCGAAGATATTGGCGGATCGGATCCGGACTATCTGCAAGCTTTCATAGCACAGCACTATACCGGCACTGCCCTGATCCCCAATGAGATCCTGCTGCCGGCTGACCTCCCGGAGCAGAAACTGGTCGAGCAATATCTGTCGGAGCTGGCCAGTCGCAAAGTTGTTCTGCATCGCCCCCGCAGGGGTGACAAAACCCGCTTGCTGGATCTGGCGGCCAAAAATGCTGCCTCTGCTCTGCAACGCTATACTTTGATGGGCGGCAAAAGTGTTACAGGACTGGAATTGACACTGAAAAAGCTGGCCGGATTGACCGGCAGCGAGCGCGCTCTGCACAGAATCGAAGCCTATGATATTTCCAATCTCGGCGCTGCGGATCGAGCCGGATCCATGGTGGTTTTTCAAAGGGGCAGACCCGAGCGGGCTTCCTACCGCCATTTCTCTGTGGCATCTTTTGATGGCATTGATGACTATTCAGCCCTGTATGAAGTGCTGAGCAGACGCCTTGACCGCTTAGACGATGAGGAATTCGGGCACCGGCCGGATCTGATATTAATCGATGGCGGCCAAACCCATGTGGCCAAAGTCAAACCGCTGATACCGGCAGATATCGCCCTGGCGGGAATAGTGAAAGACAAACGTCACCGCACGAGGGGGCTGGTCTTGCCAAATGGAGATATCATTGAGCTGCGCTCTGAGTCCGGTGATGACTATCTATTAATTGCCGAAGGCGAAATGGATGACGCACGTGCCCTGAGGATGGGGTTGTTGCGCCTTTTAACCGCAATTCAGGACGAAGCGCATCGCTTTGCCCGGCGGCTAAGCGGAACTAAGGCCAAAAAGCGCCATTTGCGTCTGCTCTTGGAAGATATTCCCGGAGTTGGCCCGGCAACCAGACGCAAGCTGCTGGAAAATTTTGACGGTTTAGCAGGTATTGCTGCCGCTACACTGGAGGAGCTGCAGGCGGTCTCCGGATTGCCGACAAAAACGGCGCAAGCTGTCTATGACTATTTTCACCAAACAGGTGATTTGCTATGAGAATCTTTGCCCTGGCAGATCTGCATCTATCTTTTGTTGTCGATAAACCAATGGCCGTCTTCGGTCAACGCTGGGCAAATCATGAAGAACAAATTCAGGATAACTGGCGTCGGTTAGTGGAGCCTGATGATCTGGTGCTGGTGCCGGGCGATATTTCTTGGGCTATGACACTGACAGAGGCGATCCCTGATCTCAGATTTATCGATCAGCTTCCGGGCCAAAAGCTGCTCCTGAAGGGCAATCATGATTACTGGTGGCAATCAATCAGCCAAATCACCCGTCTGTGTCGCGATGAAGGGTTGACCAGTCTGGACTTTTTGCAAAATGATGCCCGTATACTGCCGGATGGCGCCGCAATCTGTGGTACCCGCGGCTGGCTTCTGCCCGAGGATGCGGATTACTTGCCCGAACAAGATGACAAAATCTTGAGGAGAGAGCTGCTGCGACTCGAAATGTCGCTGGCAGCTGCGCACAAACTCAAAGAGGGGAACGGTTCACTGCTGGTTATGATGCATTATCCGCCTTTAGGCGAAAATCGTGAACAGACCGCTTTTACGCAGCTGCTGGAGAAGTATGGCGTGACTGACTGTGTCTTCGGCCATATTCACCATACCCGGAGCAGATTGCGCCTTGACGGGACTGAGATCAGAGGTATCCGCTATACCCTGGTCGCCGGCGACCAGATCGGCTTTACCCCTAAACTGATACTTGGCGCCTGACTGCCGATTGTTGGCGGTGACAAGCTGAGGATACTTAATGTATAGTAATAAATTATGATAGTAGTCTTTATGATTGTAATCTTTGATCGGGAAAGCACTAAGGAGCAAAAGATATGGGCTATAGCATGACAGGATATGGACAAGGCGAGGCGATTCGCCCTGAACGGCGCATTATGGTTGAAATCAAATCCGTCAATAGTCGATACCGTGACATATCGTTTCGTCTGCCTCGGTCATTATCCTCGCTGGAGCCGCCTTTGCGAGAGCTGATCAATAAATGTGTCAACCGCGGCAAAGTTGATGTCAGAGTAGAATATGACAGCGACGCTAACTCCGGGACACAGATTAAGCTGGATCGCGACTTGGCTCTTTCCTATATGGCCGCCTATGCCGAGCTCGAGGAATTGACCAATCGCCTGCTGCCGGATCTGACCGGCAATCTGACACAGATCAACGGGCTTTTCACTGTAAGTGCTCAAGAGACTGATCCCGCGGAGATTTGGCCTCAAATCGAAGAAGCCACCGATGCTGCGCTTGACCAGTTTATGAGCATGAGAAGAAACGAAGGTGAAATGCTGTGTCGGGATCTCCGTTATAAGATTGAGCAGCTGACAGAACAGCTGTCTGCTGTATCCTTGCGCGCGGAAACTGTGCCGCAGGAGCAAAGAGAGCGTTTGCTCAAAAGAGTGGAAACTCTACTCGGTCAGGATGCGGAAGAATATTATAACGGCCAGAGGATTGCAGCCGAAATCGCTATTTTTGCCGATAAAGCTGCAATCGACGAAGAATTGGTACGCCTGGACAGCCATCTCAGGCAGTTTGATCTGGTGCTGGATGAGGAGGGGCAGATCGGCAAAAAATTGGACTTCCTCTGTCAGGAAATAAATCGTGAGATCAATACCATCGGCTCGAAGTCTGCCGATCTGGAAATTTCCGGTCTGGTTGTACAGATGAAGACGACTTTAGAAAAAATCAGAGAACAGGTGCAGAATCTGGAGTGAGGCATGTATGCAAGAATTGTGTGATATCGGTTTTGGCAATTATATTTCAAAAGCCCGTCTGATCGCTCTGGCCGCCTCGGATTCGGCTCCTGCCAGACGCTTAATAGCTGATGCCAGGGAACGCAGTGCCTTAATTGATGCTACCTCGGGGCGCAAGACCAAAAGCATCTTGGTCATGGACAGCGATCACATTGTTCTGTCCGCGCTGGAGACTGGAGTTTTGCAGCAACGATTTGCCGGGAGGATGGTAAGCGCGAATGAAACAAAAACAGAATCCGACAGAACAGATGGCAGCAGCATCTGATGCTACTGCAAAACAAAAGGGTCTGATTATCTGTCTCTCCGGCCCATCTGGCGTGGGAAAAGACACTGTGATCAGAGCTCTGCAATCTCTGCGGCCGGAAATCAAACATCTGGTATCGATGACAACCAGATCGCCGCGGGGTCAGGAACAGCAGGGCGTGGACTATATTTTTGTCGCTAAAACGGAGTTTGAAGAACTGATCCGGCAGGATGCTATTATTGAATATGATAAATATATCGACCATTACTACGGAACCCCGCTGCAGCCTTTACTTGAACAAATCGAGCGGGGCAATGATGTGCTCCTTGACATTACTGTAGCCGGCTCGCTAGCTGTCAAAGAGAAATTTCCCCAAGCGCTTCTGGTCTTTCTGCTGCCGCCGTCGATCGAAGTTTTACTGACCAGATTGCGCTGCCGCGGCACCGAGGATGAAAATGTGATTGCCAGACGGATTAAAGCTGCCGCAGCAGAAATCAAGCAGGCGACAGCTTTTGATTATGTTATTGTCAATGACGAACTGGAGCGCACTGTCGAGATCATCAGCTCGATTTGTGTTGCCAGGAGAGCAAAATCTGACTATTTGACAGACGACATCGCGCGTATTCAGACGGAATTTGAGGCTTATTGAAAAATCTTATGGACAATGTCCGCATGACAAGGGCAAAAACTTGCCATAGTATTTGTTCTGTGTCAATCTGCAGACAATTGCTAACGAATATTACTGATTATATAGAAAGTAGGTACAGTGGATGTTGAATTATCCTCCTTTGGAGAAATTACTGCCAAAAGCTGAGAATCGTTATGTTTTGGCTATGTTGGCAGCAAAAAGGGCCAGGCAAATTGTAGATGGAGCCAATCCGCTGGTAGATTCCAAAACACCGAATCCTGTCACTTTAGCTTGTGAGGAACTGGTAATGGATAAAATCCAATACCGAAAAGGCTTGTATGAGCCGCATGTACCTCTGCGACCGGAGATTGAGGCCAAACGCCTGGCAGAGGAATTGGAAGACCGGGAGAAGAGAGCTGCCGAGCTGGCTGAAGAAACTAGACGAATCATTGACCGTGACCAGCGTTTGGGTATGAAAGACAGCGAGTTGGCTGACTTGGGCGGAGAGAGTTTTACTTCCGATGATGCCGCTGCTTTAGCTCGCAGGCTAATCATGGCAGTCGAAGCCCAGGATGAAGCCGAAAGACTTGAGGCTGAACGCAGAGCTGCACAGTTGGATGCCGGATCCGAAACTGCTGCTGCGCCTGGCGTTACGGAAGCAAAGGTGGAGACGGAGTTGTTGACATTGGCTTCAATGGCTGAAAATGAAATAGAAATAAAAGAGAAAGAGGAAGAAATAGAATAATGCGTAATGAAGATAAAACTATGGAGAAAATAGTTGCTTTGGCATTTAATCGCGGTTTTGTTTATCCGGGCTCGGATATATATGGCGGTCTGGCCAATGCCTGGGATTATGGGCCGTACGGGGCCGCTCTGAAAAATGCCATCAAAGACGCCTGGTGGAAACGCTTTGTTGCCACCTGCCCTCATAATGTAGGCATTGATAGCGCTATACTGATGAATCGTGAAGTTTGGGTAGCTTCCGGCCATGTCGCAGGCTTTAGCGATCCGCTGATTGACTGTAAAGCCTGCAAGACCAGGTACAGGGTAGACAAAATGATTGAAGATTGGGCTCAGGAACAAGCAAGTGATATCAATGTCGAGGGCTGGCCGGAAGAACGGTTGATGGCTTTTATCGCCGAGCATAAAGTACCTTGTCCGAACTGTGGAAAACATGACTTTACCGATGTGCGCAAATTCAATCTGATGTTTAAAACAACTCAGGGCGTGACCGAAGGCAAGGGTACGGAAATTTATCTCAGACCGGAGACAGCCCAGGGTATTTTTACTAATTTTGTCAATGTGCAGCGCACTTCGAGGCGTAAAATACCTTTTGGCATTGCCCAGATTGGCAAGAGCTTCCGCAATGAGATTACACCGGGCAATTTTATTTTCCGCACGCGTGAATTTGAACAGATGGAGCTGGAGTTCTTCTGTGAGCCGGGGACTGATCTGGAATGGTTTGACTATTGGCGTGATTTCTCTTGGCAGTGGCTGTTAGACCTCAATCTGAAGCCGGAATATCTCCGCCTGCGTGACCATACCAAAGATGAACTGTCTTTTTATTCATTGGCCACTACGGATATTGAGTATCTTTATCCCTTTGGTTGGGGTGAGCTCTGGGGTATTGCCGACCGCACGGATTATGACTTAAGGCAACATATGGAGCATAGCCGTCAGGATCTTCGCTATTTTGATCCTGTCACTAACGAAAAGTATATTCCCTATGTGGTAGAACCCTCATTGGGTGTTGACCGCTTGACCCTGGCTGTACTGTGTGACGCCTATGATGAAGAGGAGCTGGCGGACGGAGATCAGCGCACTGTTCTGCGTTTTCATCCCTCCCTGGCTCCGGTCAAAATTGCGATCCTGCCGCTATCGGCTAAATTGAAAACAGAGGCTTTCCAGCTGTATGAACAAATTTTGCAGCACTATCCCTGCGAGTTTGATGAGCGCCAGTCGATTGGCAGACGCTATCGCCGTCAGGACGAAATCGGCACCCCATATTGTGTGACCTTTGACTTTGAATCTTTAGAAGATGGAAAAGTAACTATCCGTGAGCGAGACAGCATGGAGCAGATCCGTCTCCCGATGAACGAGCTTGTTTCATGGTTTGATGGTAAATTTGATCTCCCCTAATGATCAGGGAGAATTAATAAATTTTGGGAGGTTTGCATGAAAAAATATGTCTATATGTTCAAGGAGGGCGATGCCGGTATGCGCAATCTCCTGGGAGGGAAGGGCGCCAATCTGGCTGAAATGAGTCGCCTGGGACTGCCGGTCCCGCAGGGCTTTACTATTACGACGGAAGCCTGCAATGAGTATTATACTGCCGGTGCTGAGCTCACGACAGAAATGATCGAGCAGATCTTTGTCGCCATGACCAAGATGGAAGAGATCACCGGCAAGAAATTCGGTGACCTTGAGAATCCGCTTTTGGTTTCGGTTCGTTCCGGTGCCAGAGCCTCTATGCCGGGTATGATGGATACAATTCTCAACCTCGGTTTGAACCGGGAAGTAGTAAAAGTCCTGGCGGAGAAGACGAATAATCCCCGTTTTGCTTATGACAGTTACCGGCGCTTCATTATGATGTTCAGCGATGTTGTCATGGAAATCGAAAAAAGCAATTTCGAGGCTAAGATGGATGAGCTTAAAGAGAGATTGGGTGTAGATAGCGACGCCGATCTCGATGCAGATGCCATGGCAGAGCTGTCGGATACTTATCTGCAAGTTTATGAGGAGATTAAAGGCGAACCGTTCCCGGAAAATCCTCAGGAACAGCTCCTGTTGTCTATCGCCGCCGTATTCCGTTCTTGGAACAATAATCGCGCCATCTATTACCGGCGCATGCACAATATACCGGGCAGCTGGGGTACTGCTGTCAATGTGCAGGAGATGGTATATGGCAATATGGGGGATACCTCGGGCACGGGTGTAGCTTTCTCCAGAAATCCTGCCACTGGCGAAAATGTTCTTTATGGCGAGTATCTGATCAATGCTCAGGGCGAAGATGTGGTAGCCGGCGTCAGAACACCGCAGTTGATCTCCCAGCTCAAGGAGCAGATGCCAGATATCTATTATGAATTCGAACGTCTGGCAGATAAGCTGGAGCGGCATTACGGCGATATGCAGGATCTCGAGTTTACGATTGAGGAAGGCAAGCTCTTCATTCTTCAGACCAGAAATGGCAAGCGTACAGCTACAGCAGCGCTGCAGGTGGCTGTTGATATGGTTGCCGAAGGCATTATCTCCAAGGAAAAAGCTTTGGAGAAGATCGATCCCAATTCTCTGGATACTCTGCTGCATCCCACTTTCCGTCCGGAAGTGCTTAAACAGACACAGGCTGTAGCCAGCGGTCTGCCCGCCTCGCCGGGAGCCGCTACAGGCGAGATTGTCTTCACCGCAGATGAAGCTTATGAGGCACATCAGGCCGGGCGAAAAGTAGTCTTGGTTCGCACCGAGACCTCTCCGGAGGACATACAAGGCATGAATGTCTCGGAGGGCATTTTGACTTCGCGCGGCGGTATGACGTCGCACGCCGCGGTAGTGGCCCGTGGTATGGGCAAATGCTGTGTGACCGGCTGTTCAGCGGCTTCGATTGATGAGAATTCCAGGACGATGACTATCGGCGATAAAGTATTCACCAGTGGCGATTGGATTTCGCTGGACGGTACAAGCGGCAAAGTTTATGAAGGAGAGCTGGCAACTCAGCCGGCAGAGCTATCGAAGAATTTTGCCACTATTATGGAGTGGTCTGATGAGATCAGGCAAATGGGCGTCAGAACCAATGCCGATACCCCGGTTGATGCGGCCAAAGCCAGAGAATTAGGCGCGGAGGGCATAGGTCTTTGCCGTACGGAGCATATGTTCTTCGGCTCGGATCGCATTTTTGCTTTTAGACAAATGATTGTGGCGCGCACGGAAGAGGCCCGCCGTGCCGCTCTGGCGTTGATCCTGCCGATCCAGAGAGCAGATTTTGAAGGTATCTTCAGAAGTATGGCCGGCCTGCCGGTGACCATTAGACTCCTGGATCCGCCACTGCATGAGTTTTTGCCCACTACTAAGGCTGAGATCAGAGATTTGGCTGCTGAACTGGGACTTAAAATAGAAACTCTGGAAGCGATTATTACTGAACTGCACGAGATTAATCCTATGTTGGGGCATAGGGGCTGCCGGCTGGCGATTTCTTATCCTGAGATTGCGGAGATGCAGACTGAAGCAATTATAGGGGCTGCTATCAATGTGATGAAAGAAGGTATCATAGTGCAGCCGGAGATTATGATTCCCCTGGTGGCCGAGGTTAAAGAATTCAAATTTGTAAAGAAAACGGTGATCGAAACTGCTGAGCGTGTGCTGGCGGAGGCCGGACAGAAGATTGACTATTTAGTGGGAACCATGATTGAGATTCCGAGAGCCTGCCTGACCGCCGACAAAATTGCTCAGGAAGCGGATTTCTTTAGTTTTGGCACCAATGATCTGACCCAGATGGGATATGGCCTCTCCCGCGATGATGCAGGCAAGATTCTGGATACTTACTATAAAGAAGGCATCTTTGAATCAGATCCGACGGCCCACCTTGACCGCGAGGGAGTCGGAATGTTGATGGAGATTGCTACTAAGCTTGGGCGCAAAGCCAATCCGCAGGTCCATTTGGGCATCTGCGGCGAACATGGCGGTGACCCTGTTTCAGTTGAATTCTGCCACTTGTTGGGCTTTGACTATGTATCATGTTCGCCTTATCGTGTGCCGATAGCCCGTCTGGCAGCGGCTCAGGCGGCAATGCGCTATCCAAATTCTGAGAAAAAGGTTTTGGTTAAGTACGATTACTGCTGATTGATCATTTTATCTTTAGCGCCAAAGGCTTTCCGATCTGGAAGACGGGAAGCCTTTGTTGTCTGCTGAAGCGGACAGATCAAGTTCTTCGCTATATTTCGGTTTTTCTATAGGTTGCAGGCTGCCGATTTGCTTATCTGCTGCGGATTTGGCGCGGAATTTGATTTTGAGGTTAAGAGCCGGATATTTCTTGGCGGATAAAGAAAGCGTTCAATTAAAAAATAGCTGGCGATAGCACCCAGAGCCAGGCAAATCGGGATGATAAACAGAGCTAGAAAGACAATGATATTATTGATGCGGAAGCGATTAGCCAGATATGCGTACCAATGCATTTCGTCATAGAGGTAGCGGTGGATAATATAGTGAGCCAGGTAAATGATACCTGCTGCCAGTGCCATTGACAGCAAGATTGTTAACCAGCGGTAGAGATTACTCATGATCTTTTTTTTCTGATATAGCCGGTTCCAGCATAAGATCAGAATCAGGGCCAGCGCAGCCGATGTGCCCAGACCAATCAGCAGATATTTGTTCAATAATGTTCTTTGTTCGCCGTAAGCTCGGTTGAGAGCTGCGGTATAGGATGCTCCGGACTCAAGGAATAGATCCGAGCGTACAAATTCTTTGACCGGCTTCAGAGAAAAATAATGTCCGACGATTAATGAAAATGACATGCCTGTTATTATGACTAGCAGAATCAGAACTATTATTCTGGTCAAGCGCTGTTGCTTACTTAGTTCCATCATGTTTTTGCCCCTCGGTATCGAGTACTGGCTCCGGTTCAGATTTCGACTGCTGGTACTGCCCATTTACTTGACATAATTCTTAGGTTCTTAAAGCCAATGCCTTAGATTTGTCATTCCCTGCCTTATATTATCACAGGAATCCAAAAACCTGTATGATCTTTTCGCGCCGTATTAATTTCATACTGCGCAAAATATTGTAATACAAATTATATGCTAAAATATCGCTATCTGTTGGGCGAGGGAGCGGAAATGGAAAAACAGCACAAGCGTGTATTTGAGATTGATTTAGTCCGCGGCTTTATCTTGATTCTGGTGGTGGCCTATCATCTGGTCTATGATCTCTATGAATTTTTACAGCTTGAAAGTCTGTCATTTATACGTTCACTTGAACTCGATCTCTTCCTGCGCCTGCCTTTTCTGGGAGTACTGATCCTGATCTCGGGTATCAGCTGCAGTTTTTCGCGTAACAATCTGCGGCGCGGTGGTCGTATGTTGTTGTATTCTGCAGCTTTTACGGCAGTTACATATCTGCTTGAGCACTGGCTCTGGCCGGGCAATGGAGTGATCTGGTTTAACATTATCCATGTGGTCAGTGTCAGTACCCTGATTTATGCTCTGATTGTGCGGCTGGTCGAGAAGTTCCAGGTGGATTCCGACCGGAAAGGAAATCACACTCTGACAGTTGTTCTGATTGTGTCCGGCTTATATATTGCCTGGGCCGGCCAGTTGGTCAGCTCATTGCTATTTCAGACCAGGCCCGGTAGCTGGTGGCTCTTGCCGTTGGGGTTCCCGCCGCAGGGGCTGGTCATGATGGATTATTTGCCGTTGATACCTTGGCTGGGGTTTTTTCTAATTGGCGCGGCCGTGGGTCGCTTAAGCTATCCGGACCAAGTGACCAGATTCCCGGGTGTCTCTTTACGCTTGTTGGCGCGGCTCAGTCCGATCATCTGGATTGGCAGGCATTCTTTACTGGTCTACGTCCTTCATCAGCCGTTGGCGCTGCTCCTGGTGCTTGGCTTGAAAGCTCTGCTCGGACTATGAGTTCAGCAATATATTTTGATAGAAGCGCGGGCCGGTTCTGATCTGAAGCGATCGAATTATTTCAGAGGTAATTGTGACGGGAGCAGTTTTTTTACTTAATCATGAAGAATATGCAATCTGCAGCGAAATGGTGCGGCTATTCTTTGGTCAATGCCGGAGAAAAGATAATCATTTGCTTTTCCCTTATGATTCGACTCCGGCCGGGCTCGCGACTTCGCCCAGAATTGAGATTATGATTGATCCTGCAGTGGACTCTGCCTACTTGCGGACTCTGCGCTATAAAACCGCTTATGCTCCTGAAGAAATTGAGCCTTTAACTCGGATCCAAATCCGGGTTGAAGCCGAACGTCGATATGGGGCTAGCTGCCGGACCAGCTTGGTAGAGTTGCGGCGCAAGTTAAAAATGATTCTCTATCATGTTTTGCAGGAGTGGACAGGTACCAGCTTTCCTTGGGGTTCTTTGAGCGGGGTGAGACCGACACAGATATGTGCCGAGCTTATGGCGAAATATGGTGAACAGCGTGCGCATGAGATTTTGCTGCGTGATTATCGTCTGCTTCCCGATAAGGCGAGACTCGGTATTGAGGTTGCCAAGAGAGAACAGGCAATCTTGTCCCAATATAATACGGATGGCTTTGTCGTCTATTGCGGCCTGCCTTTTTGTCCGACGCGGTGCAGCTACTGCAGTTTTACTACCTGTGACGCAATGAGGTATGAGAATCTGTTACCCGACTATGTCGAAGCTGTAATCAAGGAAGCGAAGACTGTTTTCCGGCGCTGGCGACGAGGATCTGCCGCAGCCGTTTATTTTGGCGGGGGCACACCTACTTGTTTGCCGACCGGACTTTTTGAGCGGTACATCAAAGGGCTGCTCGGATATATACCGCATGACTCGGCTAGTGAACTGACTATGGAGGCCGGGCGCCCTGACACATTAGATCGGAGGAAACTGGAGCTGATCAAAGAGCATGGTTTCACTCGGCTTTGTATTAATCCGCAGACGATGCACGATGCCAGCTTGCAGAGGATCGGACGCCGGCACACGGTAGCCGAGACACTCAAGGCCTATCATTCGGCTCGTGATTTTGGCTTCAAGTCGATCAATATGGATTTGATCTTCGGGTTGCCGGACGAACCGGTGAGCGCCTTCGTTACATCATTGGAGCAGGTTCTGGCTTTAGCTCCGGAGAGTATTACTTTGCACAGTCTGGCCTTGAAGCATTCATCCCGCTTGCTGGCCGAGTTTCAAGCTGAAGGCGTTTTGAGTGATATTCAGCCGGATCCGGAACTGGCGGCCGGGCTGGAGAGAGCGTATGGAATTTTGCGTGCGGCCGGCTATTTGCCCTACTATTTGTATAAGCAAAAGAGGAGCCGCGGCGCTTTGGAGAATACCGGTTTTGCTCTGCCCGGGCATGAGTCTGCTTACAATGTGCTGATGATGAGTGATCGCCGTACTGTGATCGGGCTGGGGAGCGGTTCTACCTCTAAGTTCTGTGATGGTACAAATATAATCAGGCAGCATAATAGCAAGGATCTTGGTGATTATATCAGCAGAGCGGATGAATTTGCCTGCAGGAAAGTCGCGCTTTTCCTGCAGGCAAATTCAGATCGGGACAGCTAGAGTTTATTGAGCTCAAAGCTTAACTGACATTATCCGGATATTGCATCTCGCCGAACCTGTATGCGACGGAGTCTGCGTCCAGCAGATCGAATCCGCTCAAATCGGGATCGTCATTGGTTAGTCCTTTATTGTAGAAAGTCATGACAAATCCGTCATAGCCGATCGGCAACAGCACTGAAATATTCTGTCTGAAGATCAAAACATCATTTTCCCATTCGTTGGTGATAGGATCTACAACTATAAGGCATTGATCGAAGATTTCGCCGTTATAATTGACGGAAAAGGCTATAGTTCCATCCTGGCCCGGGTTGAAAGTTTCGGCGAACAGATCATAATCATAGTAATCCATGTATTGCCAGTCATACCAGGCACCGTAATTTTGAGCATTTTCATCGAAAAACTCGATAGTCCAGCCGGCGGCATACCAATCGTAACCTTCGGGCGGATCAGTGAATCCGGTTATTTCGCCAACGCCGTATGTTATGACATTGACTGTGCCGGTAGTTGTAAGTGATTGATCTTCATAACAGATAGTGGTGTAGGGTGCTGATTCATAGTGCTCAATCGCAAGCACTTCCTGATCATTTGCTACGAACGAGGGCATCAGGGGAGTGCCGTTGGTTTCCCCGCAGACGGAGCAGGTCTCCGGCTGTTGATAATTAGCCGGTTTCCAGTCGTGCTCTCCCATCTCGGTGCTTTGCTCGCCGCAGACGATGCAGGTCAACGGAGTTTGGCAATCCGCGCCCTCTTGCCAGATGTGTTCGAGAGGTTCGCCCTCGGTGGCCTGACAGACGGAGCAGGTCTTAGGATGCTGGCATGTCGCATCGACCCAGATATGGCCAACCGCTACTCCTTCAGTTTTACCGCAGACAGTGCAGGTCCTGGGATTGAGACAATCTGCTTCCCGCCAGTTGTGATCAGCTACCGGACCCTCTGTTGCCCCGCAGACTGTACAGGTTTTCGGTGTCTTGCAGTCTGCGGCTTTCCACTTATGTCCGAGCGGCTCGCCCCGTGTTTCTTCGCAGCGGGAACAGATTTCCGGCTGCTCGCAGTCAGCGGGACTAAAGTCATGATTTCCGAATAGGCAGGTCGTAAAATAAAGAATTACAGCTGTGGCCACCAGTACCAGGACAATAGCTGCCGCGCTGATGGCAATAATCATCTTGCGTTTCTTTTTCCTCTTCGGATCAAAGCCGGGAGGTGGCTGGCTCATATAGGGAAGTTGCCCAGGAGGCGGATACGGTGGCATCTGCGCTGGCGGAAAACCTGGTGGCTCCGGCCCCGGTCCCGGTGGATAGCCCGGCGGACCCTGAGGTGGCGGAAAGCCTTGCTGCATTTGCCAGTGTGGAGGTTGCTGACCCGGAGGCAGCTGCTGACCCATAGGCTGCGGCTGGCCTTGCGGTGTCTTCAAATCCTGTTGTTGCTGACCGGGAGGCAGCGGCTGGTCTTGCGGCGGCAGATCCGGCGCCGGCTGGTCTTGCGGCAACTTCATCTCCGGTTGTTGCTCCGGGGATTGTAGCTGACTTTGCTCGGGCGGAGACTGTGTCCACTGAGGTGGCTGTTCCGGTGTAGCAGCTGATTGATCGGGTGGCGGCCATTGCTGGAAATCCTGGGGCTGATTGGAATCCGTGCTTTGATTTGTATTCTGATCCATAGTTATCTCCTCTACAAATTATAAATGTCCTTCCTATTGCTGACCATTTGCATTATAAACCATTATAGGCCGCCTTTACAGGCTGCCTTGACTTCAATTAATACTATTTCCGGCGGTGCAAAGAAGCGGGCATAAATATGGACAGTCCCCAGCCCGGAAGTAGTAATCTGCTGAGCGCCGCCGGGAAGAATATAGTGACCATACAGACGCTTGCGACCGCCCTTGACGGTATAGAGCGGGAGGCCAAATAGGGTGATCTGTCCCCGATGAGCGTGTCCGCTGAGGATTAGATCAGTATTGCCGGTGGCTTCAGGCGTGGGCAAGTCATCAGGCTGATGCATCAGTATGACCCTGGCAGATGTTTGCACTGCATTCTGCATGCTGCAGCGAATAGTCGCAGCAGCCAGATCCGGTCGCTGATGATAGGATTCTTGCAAACCTATCAGGCAAAGACCATCCAGCATTACCGCCTCATTGCTGAGTAAAGTGATCCCGGAGTCAGCCAGGAGAGCCCGGACATAGTTGAGATTTTCTTCAGTTTCGGCATCATGATTGCCCAGTACCGCATAGGTATCTGCAGCTGCTCTCAGGCGCGACAATTGCGTTACCAGCCGGCGGCGAAATTCAATGTCCTTCAGGCGAGTTCTTTCTTCAATAAAGTCGCCGCCAATGCAGATCAGGTCAGGCTCTAATCCCAATAATTTATCGAAGACGCTTGCCAAACGGGCCGGCGGATAGAAAATGCCCGCATGCAGATCAGATATAAAGGCAATTTTTCGCCCCTGCCAAGCCGGAGGCAATCCCTGCAGGCTGATTGAATAATATCTGATTCTGACTTGGCGCGGCTCGATTAAGAAACCGTAGATTAAAGCACTGCCGGTAAAAATGATTAGAATGATATAAAACACAATTTGGAACAGGCTCATGGGGTCTTGATCCTTTTCGTAACAAAACAATCTGCAGTAAAACAAATTGCTGCGAATGCATATTCCGGTTTCTGATCATGTTACACTAAAAGACATGATCCTGCTCAGTAACTTTAGGGGCAAACTTTGCTATAATTGACAGTTACGAGCGTCGACTCTATAATTTTCCAATGCCTCTTTAGGGGCGGAATAAATACGGGGGGATTTTTATGTACGATCAAGTTGACAGTAAGCTGGAATTTATGGATAGAGAACTAAAAATTCTGGACTTCTGGAAAGAAAATCAGATCTTTGAAAAATCAGTAAAAGAGAGGGAAGGCTGTCCGGAGTTTTCTTTTTACGAAGGTCCTCCTACCGCCAATGGCAAACCACATATCGGTCATGTTCTGACCCGCGCGATTAAAGATTTGATTCCCCGTTACCGTACAATGAAAGGCTATCGTGTCCAACGCAAAGCCGGCTGGGATACGCATGGTTTGCCGGTTGAGCTGGAAGTAGAAAGAAAACTGGGCATTAATGGCAAAGAAGAGATCGAAGCTTATGGCATTGAAGCCTTTATCCAGGAGTGCAAGAAAAGCGTCTGGACCTATAGAACCGAGTGGGAAGAACTTTCGGAGCGTGTTGCTTTCTGGGCAGATATGGAGCATCCGTATGTCACTTACGAAAATAATTATATTGAGTCAAGCTGGTGGGCGCTCAAGGAAATCTGGAATAAAGGCCTGTTGTACAAGGGTCATAAGATTGTGCCTTATTGCCCGCGCTGCGGTACGGCTCTTTCCAGTCATGAGGTAGCTCAGGGTTACAAGGAAGTTGAAGAAACTTCAATTTATGTGCGATTTAAAGTCGCGGGACAGGAGAATACCTACCTGTCCGCCTGGACAACAACTCCCTGGACATTGCCGTCCAATCTCGCTCTGGCTGTTAACGGCGAGGAGGAATATGTACTGCTTAAACTCCCGCATGATCTGGATGGCAGCGAGACAGATACTTTTTACTACTGTGCCAAAGCATTGGCCGAATCAGTTTTCGGCACTGAAGTTGAAATCGTGAAGACCATGCAAGGCAGCGATCTTGTCGGTCTGAGATATGAACCTATCCTGCCCTATGCCAACCGCATTGTCGCTGAGAGCGGCAAAGAGGCCTGGTATGTGATAGCTGACCCCTTCGTCACTCTGACGGAGGGTACGGGGATCGTCCATATTGCTCCTGCATTTGGTGAAGATGACGCCAGATTAGGCCGCGAAAATGATCTGCCTTTTGTGCAGCTCGTAAATTCTGACGGGACTTTGCCGGAGGATGTGACGGATTTTGCCGGCGTCTTCGTCAAAGATGCGGATCCCCGGATTGTGAAAAAACTGGAAAAAGACGGCTCATTGCTCTCCAGTGTCGATTTTGTCCATACTTATCCCTTCTGCTGGCGTTGTCATACAGCCTTGATTTACTATGCCAGGACAAATTGGTTTATTCGCATGACAGATTTACGTGATCAGCTGATTGCGAGCAATAATCGGATTAATTGGATTCCCGATGCCATTGGCAAGGGTCGTTTTGGCAATTTCCTGGAAACAGTCGTTGACTGGGTTTTAAGTCGTGAGCGCTATTGGGGAACACCCCTGCCTATCTGGACCTGCACTTCCTGCAACTATCAGCATGCTGTCGGCAGCATTGCCGAACTCAAGGAAATGTCGGATAACTGCCCGGATGAAATAGAATTGCATAAGCCGTATATTGATGAAGTTCATCTCAATTGCCCCAAATGTAATAGCCTGATGAAGCGCGAGCCGGAGGTTCTTGACTGCTGGTTTGACTCAGGCATAATGCCCTTTGCGCAATATCATTACCCCTTTGAGAATGAAGAATTGTTCCGGGAGACCTATCCGGCCGACTTTATCTCTGAAGCTGTCGATCAGACCCGCGGCTGGTTCTATTCTCTTCATGCTGTCAGCAATCTGATCTTCGGACAGGAAACTTTTAAAAACTGCATTGTCATGGGACATGTGCTGGACAAAAACGGTGTTAAGATGTCTAAGCACAAAGGCAATGTAGTCGATCCCTGGGACATCCTGCAAGCTGAAGGCGCTGATGCCGTGCGCTGGTATTTTTATGTCAACAGTCAGCCCTGGCTGCCATCGCGTTTTTCTGCCGAGGCGGTCAATGAAAGCAAGCGGCGTTTCATGGGTACGATCTGGAATACCTATGCTTTCTATGTGCTCTATGCCAATATCGATAAATTTGATCCGCAACAGTACGAGCTCAAATATGATCAGCTTGGCGTTATGGATCGCTGGATTCTCTCCCGCCTCAACACATTGATCAGGGAAGTTGACAAGAGAATGGAGAACTACGATATCCTTTATGCCGCCAGAGCGCTGCAGGATTTTACCGATGAGTTGTCCAACTGGTATGTCAGGCGCAGTCGCGAGCGTTTCTGGGGCCCGGATATGCCCCAGGATAAGATTAATGCCTATCTGACACTTTATACTGTGCTGAAGCAAGTAACGCTTTTATCTGCTCCCTTTATTCCCTTTATGGCTGAGGATATTTACCAAAACTTAGTCGGGAAAAGAGTAGCTGACGCGCCTGAAAGTGTGCATCTGGCAGATTTCCCCGTATATGCTGAGGATCTGATCAATAAAGAGCTGGAACGGCAAATGAAGCTGGTGCTGGATATTGTAGGTCTGGGACGGGCGGCCAGGAATGCCTCGTCTATAAAGAATCGTCAGCCGTTGAGTGAAATTTTGGTGGTTTCTACAGACAGGCTGACGCCCGAATATGTTGAGTATGTATTGGACGAACTCAATATCAAAAAATTAATCTGGCTCGATCAGGCTTCGGAGCTGTTGGACTATAGCTTTAAGCCTCAATTGAAGGTTCTGGGCAAGCGTCTGGGGAAAGACATTCCTCAGGCTCAGAAATTGCTGTCTGAACTGCCCGGGCAAGCCACAATGGCCGCTCTTAACGAGAAAGGGTATATTACACTTGACATTAATGGCAATAGATATGATTTAAGCAAGGATGATCTTCTGATAGAGGAGCACTCTGCGGCAGGCTATGCTACCGAAACAACAGCCAATCTTACAGTCGCCTTGAACACAACACTGACGTCTGATTTGATAGAAGAAGGTTTAATGCGGGAGATTGTCAGCAAAGTACAAAATATGCGTAAGGAAGCCGGCTTTGAAGTGCTGGATAAAATTAAGCTATATTATGAAGCGGGTCCGGAAATAACTGCCGTACTGTCTGCGCACGGAGAGAATATTTCCACTGATGTTTTGGCTCTGGAAATTTTGCCTCTGGAGGGGCGCAGCGGCACGACTTGGGATATCAATGGCCATCCGGCAACTTTCTTAGTTGAGAAAGTTGTATGCGGCAATGCTTGAGCCCGCAAGATTTGGAAGCAAAGACTTAACAAAGGCCGGGATCATTGCGGCACTTTATGTGATACTGACTCTGCCTTTTGCCCAGTTTTCCTATGGCATTGTCCAGTTTCGTCTGGCGGAGATTCTGGCAGTCCTGCCGATACTGTCGTCAGCAGCGATTCCGGGTGTATTTGTTGGTTGTCTGCTGGCCAATCTGCTCAACCCGCAAAGTCTGGGTCCGATAGATGTCCTGGCCGGCAGTCTGGCCACACTACTGGCGGCCTGGCAGAGCTACAAGCTTGGTTGGATCTGGCGGCGCAGTTCCCGCCGGAGCAAGGCAACCCGAATTCGCATCACAAGACGGCATATTATTGCACTGTTGCCGCCCATAGTAATAAATGCTTTGGTCGTGGGAATGTATTTGCCCTTCTTGCTATTAGATAAGGTCACAGTATCTATTGTGGCAAGCTCCATCGGATCCATCGCGTTAACACAGACGATAGTAATCATTATTCTAGGCCTGCCTTTGCTTCTCGCTGTGTTTCGCACCGGACAACTCAGAGGATAATTGCCAATGCTTGCCTTAATTGCATGTCAGACCATATTAATAATTGTTCAAAATCTATATTATAAAACAGGAGTTTAGCTTATGAAAATTTTAGCCAATGGCAGTGGCGGAGTAACGACAGAGATTGTTTTCAAAGACCAGGTACCTGGAAGCCCTCGACTTGATTATGCTCTGAATCAAGTGGATTTCCAGGGCAGATTGGGCGAAGTATTCTTTTTCCCTTCACTGGATGGTGCAGGGCATATGCTGATAGGTTTGGGTGCAGCGGAGGAGCTGGGCTATAATGAGTTGCGTGAGGCATTTTTTAATGCGGGTCAATTGCTGGACAAATATCGTCTGCCTGAAGTAGAAGTGATTTTGCCGGTTTTCCCCGGTCTGGAAAGCGAGAAAGTAGCCGAAGCTGTTGCCGAGGGCTTCTTGCAGTCTGCCTACCGTTTTGACAAATATCTGACTGAGCAGACAGCAAGGCCTGAACTTACTGTCAATTTAACTTTGCAACAGACTGATACTGATACTGTCGCTGCAGGTATTAAGCGAGCTGAAGATCTGATGGAAGGTGTATTTTTAGCCAGGGATTTGTGCAATGAACCCGCTAATGTGATATATCCTGAGACTTTGGCCGCAAAAGCCAAGGAGAGTTTGGAGCCTTTGGGCATCAAAGTTACGGTCTATGAAGAAGAAGAGATCCGTGATATCGGCATGCATGCCTTTCTTAGTGTCAGTCTGGGTTCTCAGAAGCGTCCCCGCTTGATTGTGATGGAATACAAAGGTGATCCTGACTCTGCTTTTTGCACCGGTGTTGTCGGTAAAGGTCTGACTTATGATGCCGGCGGTTATTCTCTAAAACCATCCGACAGCATGAAGACTATGTATTCCGACATGGCAGGCGCGGGTATTGTAATCGGCATAATGCTGGTCTTAGGCCGAACCAAAGCCAAGGCCAATGTTACCGGCGTAATTGCCGCCTGCGAGAATCTGATTTCGGGCGGATCCTATAAGCCGGGCGATATTATCCAGTCTCTGGCAGGTAAAACTATTGAGATCGATAATAGTGATGCTGAAGGCAGGCTCACACTGGCTGATGCGGTTCACTATGCCACTAATCAACTTGCTTGCAACCGCGTAATTGATCTGGCTACCCTGACGGGGGCTTGTCTGATTGCCCTGGGTCAGGAATATTCTGCCGCAATTACCAACTGTCCTGAATTTCTGGCAGAAGTCTCGGCTGCAGCTGCTGCCGCCGGTGAGCGGATCTGGGAGCTGCCCAATGATAAAGACTTTGCTAAGCGCAATGAGTCTAAGCTGGCCGATATCAAGAATTCCGGCGGCCGTATGGGTAGTACGATTTCAGCCGGACTGTTCATCGAGGCATTTCTATATCAGGAAAAACCCTGGGTGCATCTGGATATTGCCGGCACAGCCTTTCTTGATAAAGCTCAGCACTATCTGCCGGCAGGGGCGACCGGCATCCATGTCAAGACGCTGGTTAATCTGTTTTCCTGAGGAGTAGATATCAACCGGGCTTTGCGATTATACTGAATGTATGACACATTATTTTGATCCGGAACCTGAGGCGGAACACCGCTATCGGCACTTCACGGCCGAATTTGGAGGAGAAGTCTTTGCTTTTTGCACCGATAGCGGCGTTTTTTCCGCTGACGGTATCGACCGCGGTACAGCGCTTCTGATTGAAACTGTGCTAGCTTTCGAACCGGCAACTGCAGGTGAGGGGGAACGCTTTCTGGATCTGGGCTGCGGTTTCGGAGCGGTGGCGGTTGTCTTCAGTAAGCTGAGACCCGGATTTGAGATCGTTGCTTCTGATGTGAACAGGAGAGCGCTGGAGCTGACTCAGTGCAATCTGCGCTTGAATAATGTGACAGACGCTTTGATTGTTGAATCGGACGGCTTTGAGAGCTTGGTGGGCAGTTTTGATCTGATTTTGCACAATCCGCCTATTCGCTGTGGCAAGAAAACGGTGTACAGATTGTTCAAAGAGAGTTATTCCGCTCTTAATCCCGGAGGAAGGATGTACATTGTCAATCGCAAGCAACAGGGTGCAGCCTCGTCTGTTACTGAACTCTGCCAATACTTCGCAGAGGTAGAGATCATAAAAAAGAAGAGCGGCTATTGGATTATTTGTTGCGCTAAACAATGACAGGGTGATACGTAAATGCCAGACTATATTTACCTTCAAGCTATTGGGCAGGACAGCCATCGTTTCTCAGAGGATAAGAAACGTCCTTTGGTCTTAGGCGGCATTATTATTCCTGATGAGATCGGCCTGGCCGGCAACAGTGATGCGGATGTAATATTGCATGCTTTAACCAATGCACTCAGCGGGCTTTCAACAGAGGTGATCTTGGGGCCGGTGGCCGATGAAATGTGCCGAAAAGGTATTACCGATAGCCGGGAATATGTCCGTAAGGCCCTGGCCACACTAGGCACTATTGAGCTTTTGCATCTATCTTTTACAGTGGAGGGCAAAAGACCGAAACTTTACCCCTATCTGTCTCAGATTCGCTCAGCTGTTGCAGAACTTACCGGGCTGAGTTCAGAGTCTGTTGCGATTACGGCAACCAGCGGCGAGGGTCTTACAGCCTTTGGCCGCGGTGAAGGTATTCAGGTTTTTTGTTTGGCTTCCGCCCGGTATCTGCTCTAATTTTCTTCTAACCGAAATTGTTCTGCGGCTAAAATAGACTTGACAAGAACAAGCGTTCTGTAATATTCTCATTTAAAAGAACATATGTTTAATAAAATAGCCGGGAGAACAGAAACATGCGCGTGATTTTACATTCCGATCTCAATGCTTTCTATGCTAATGTAGAGTGTCTGTACAGGCCTGAGCTTCGAAATATTCCCATGGCAGTGTGCGGTGACCCGGCTATAAGGCATGGCATAGTTCTGGCCAGGAATGAGCTGGCTAAGAAGAGTGGGGTGAGAACCGGGGAGGTGATTTGGCAAGCTCTGGTTAAATGTCCATCGCTAAAAGTTGTAGCGCCGCATGGATATCTATACCTGCACTATTCCCAATTAGTGCGGGGTATTTATGAAGAATACACACCTTATGTAGAGCCATTCGGCATTGATGAATGCTGGCTTGATCTGACAGGAGCCGATCGTGCCGGCGTGGAGATTGCTGAGGAGATCCGCCGGCGGATCAGAGATGAGATAGGACTGACGGTATCGATCGGCGTTAGCTTTAATAAAATCTTTGCCAAATTGGGCAGCGATCTCAATAAACCCGATGCAGTCAGCGAAATCAGGCAGGATAATTTTCGCGCAATAGTCTGGCCGTTGCCGGTTCGAGCGCTACTGTTTGTGGGTAGGCAAACTGAAAAAAAGCTCGGGGCGATGAATGTGCGCACAATCGGTGATCTGGTGCGTTGTGGTCCTGATTTTCTCCGACTGAGGCTGGGTAAAGCAGGCTTGATGTTTTGGCAGTATGCGATGGGTCTCGAGCGAAGTGAGGTCGCTGGATCCGGCGCTTATCCGCAGGTCAAATCCATTGGTAACAGTATGACCACAGCCAGAGATCTTCACACTGAAGCTGAGGTTAAGCAAGTCTTAATGCGCCTGGCCGATAAAGTGGCATCCCGCCTGCGCGAACAAGAACTTTGCTGTGCAACTGTGCAGATTTCATTGCGGGATAGTGATCTGTTTTCCTGGGAACGACAGCGCAAACTGGAGCGCCCTACTCAGTGTTCAGTTATTATTTTGGAGGAAGCGATGAACTTGTATAAAAGTGATAGGTGCAACGATCGTCCTTTGCGCTCTTTGGGAATACGCGCTACTGATCTCCGCCAAGTTGGCAACAGTCAACAAATATCTTATCTTCCTGAACTGCAAGAGGAGGAACGCTGGTTGCGGGTAGAGCGTACCCTTGATAGTTTGCGCTGCCGTTTTGGCAATAAGGCAGTTCTGAGAGCCTGTCTGATGTAATACTAGTTATTGTTATGGTACTGATTACTGAAAGCCGGCGTTGATGATAGTTTCTGAACTCAGGAGGATATCTCGCAGATCGTCCAGTTGTTGCCAAAGCTCAGCTCTTTCCTGTGCGGTAATCCTGATGCTTCTGGGCAAAGGGGTGCGCAAATAAACATGAAGAATTGCGTGCGCGCAAGAGGCAAAATCCTCATCTGAGAGTTCATATAATCCGTCAAAAAACAGATTAATCCGATCGAGGGCGACAGCACGGGGCAAGGCCAGAATAGCAGTTTCGGTTAAGCTATAATGTGAGCCGGTAGCCGCAGTCAATAGTGGCAGATTATCCAGATTTTTGCTGTATTCGTGGCACTCTCTCGATCTGGTACGTCCCTCGCGGGTCAGATGTCTGACACCCAGTCGGAGAAGCAGAAAGCTGATGGCCGGCAATAAGAGAAGCAGACCGTGGAAACTATTGCTCAAATAAGACAATAGAGGGACTAAAACTATAGAAATGACAAAAAATGACGCGGTAAGGATGCGGCCAAATTTTGTTTTGGTTTGATCATAGAGCCCCAGAGTCAAATATTCGCCGTAAATTAATTCTTCGAATTCGCGGAAATTCTGCTTGAAGCCTTCGGCCGAAGCGGGAGATAGAGCTGCGCGCTTTAATTGTGCTGCAGAGAGAGCGGGTCCTCCGGTGGCAAGATCTTGGAACAGCCAGTGCAGGAGATAAGTTTCAGAGGGTCGTAAAGCCGAAAAATCAACCCGGCCTGAATGCGGCCAAGTGAAAACATAGTCATCAAGCCAGAGCTCTTTTTGATTGACAAGGGCAAGCAATGAGCTGAGCAGAACACGTCCGGGCGAATTGCGTTTTAGCAACATGGACGCATTATATGGTTTAACTGAGGAGACCCATAGGGCGTAGTTAGTTCTGCGAGCAGTTTTAAATCCCTCACGCTCGTAGTAGATATAAAAGGAGAGTGCCAGAAAGAGACCGGCCAAAGTCAGATAGGGAATAATTTTGCGCGCAAATTCTCTTCTGTGCCTGATATCGGTCAGATTTTGGGCAGCGAGCGCTGCTTCCTGGAATTGTTGATCTAAGGACAAGTCAATAGGATCTTGCTCCAACGCTGTAAAAACATTTGCGGCAGTGCTGATCAAAAGTCTCAGATAATCATCATGACCAAAATCATTTGTGCGGATTTTGATAATATTGCTTTCCTGTTGACTTAGTACAAGATTAGCAGCTGTTTGGGTCACCACATTGGCACCTGCGGTAGAAATCCTTTGCGGGAGGATCAAAGTTGCGGAGAAAAGCTGGGAATTTGCTTTTGGCTTTAAAGAGAGTAGGGGAAGATCCAGTAAAGCGTCTTCGCCATTTTGTACAACCGCATCCAGCAATGACCATTGAACCTTGATCAGCCAATCCCCCCGACCAAAGTGCGTGTGCATCTGGATCGCAACCAGATCATCCTCTAGTTTTTTAGCGTAGGCTGCGGGCGCATTCTTCAATTTGTCCTTAGCTTCTTCCGTAAACTGAGTATAAATAGGGATCGGATTAAGACCGCTGGCGGCAATACCAATACTAACAAGCTCCGTGTTGCCTCGGCGCGGATGGGGGCGCACCAGATTGAGGCCCCAAGATTCGCGCGGGGCATTTACATGATAGATCTCAGTTATCTGGACAGTGCCGTCAGCTAAAATAAGAATTTCGCTCTCAATCTCGGAAATGTTGACTGCAGAAAGCAAAGAATTTATGCTGTCACATCCCGTTAGGGTGAGCGGTGCCAAGGTCAAGCTCAACACCAGAACAATTATGCCAACTCCCCTTGCTATCCATTTCACTGCTTATAACCTTAACCTAATCCTTTCGCACTCTATTACTTTGCGGCAAAATAAATTGCTGCAAAAGCTTAGCCTTCTCTGTCAAAATGAGTATATCAAAGCTTAATCGTCCAGCCAATAACGGCTGATTTCTCTTCGCGGGATAAAATATCAAAAAGCGGTTAAAAAGCTGGAACTTACTTTATTACCAGCCTGATTTCAGTTTGCACCCCTTCCGGGATCCGGTAATGAGTATTGATGGGAATATAAAAAACTGTAATTAATGCTATAATTTGTTCATATCGGCTGAGACTAACAGCCTTCAATGTTATAGGTGCCTTGATGAGTAGAGGTCAAGCATGAAAAGCAAAACTCTTATTCCAGATAAAATCTATTCCCCGATACGGACTGTTAGTGAGGCTTGCCTATGAAAGCTCATTCTTGCCGTTTTTATTATTCCAGGCTATTTTATCGTGATCGTTTTGTCCTAACCGGCACAATACTGATGATTTTGTCTGCATTGGTTCTCATAGCCAGAGAATTAATCCGCAATAGAATCTTACTTGCAGAGATAGATATCATCATGACCCCTCTGTTTATTCAGAAGCAGTTTTTGACTTATGTGCCGGTTGTGATGGCTGGCATGATGCTGATTTCTTATGAGTACAGCAGCCTATTTAAGAGGAAAAAGTTAGCGGAAAGTGTAGAGGCGATAGAGAAGGGCTATGAGAGAAATCTGGCCTATACTTTCTATACTCTGTTGAAATTAGTGGTTTTTGTCTTTGCCTTTTTCACAGTTTTGCTCCTTTTCTTTACCCGTGATTTTGCTTTTACCTATCCGAAGTTTCTACTCTATCTACTTAAATCCCAGTTCATTTATTATTTTCTTTTGCCACTTCTGAGTGTAGTTATCGGTCTGGTAGCCTCCTTCTCTCGCAATAGGTTGACAGCTTATCTGGTAATTTTGATCTTTTTCATGCTAAGCACTAATTTTGGCTATGGTTTGCTACTGTCATATACCAGCTTTTTGGGCCCTCTGGCTGCTCACGTGATAGGTTTATTTGATCTCTGTCCCAAGGGATTACACTGGACACCTCAGGACGGCTATGGTTATCCGGCTGAAAATTATATTATTATTCAGATGCTGTTTTGGCTTTGTCTTTTCATCTGTTTAATTTTGCTGCACATATTCATCAAGAAAAAGACTGTAGGTCGCGCTGCTGCGACAATTATAGGTCTGATTTTTACTGTGGCTTTATTCTTTATCCATATATCTCCCGCCTCTATCGTCAATATGAAAGATTATGGTATATACGACAGTGGTACTCAAGATTCACTTTACTATATGGAGAACATGCAAATCGAGAAGCAAACCGGAACAGAGATTTCCGCCTATGATCTGCATTTTTCAGTCGATCGTCTGCTGCGCGCTGATGTCAGCTTCACTTATCGGCATGATATTAATGAGCCTTTTTATTTGACGCTCTATCACGGCTTTAATGTCACTTCTATTCAAGATGAATCCGGTCGGCCGCTGAACTTTCATCAAGAGTTGGATGCCATAGAGATATTGGATCCTGTACCGGAAACCGGCCAGCTGCGCATGATCTATCATGGTTTTGGAGCAAAATACTTTTCCAATGACCAGGGTATATTTCTGCCGGCTAATTTCGCTTATTATCCCCGTCCCGGTCTGCAGGCTATCTACGATAATGAACAAGGTGGCTTTAAGCCTCTCTTTTCGCCTCAGCCGGTTTCCTTTGCTGTTGCAGTGGATTATCGTGATCAAGTCTACTGCAATTTGCCTGCCAGCGGTAAAAATGAATTCTCCGGTCCAGCGCACGGGATTTCGCTATTTTCCGGCCTGTATCAGGAGGAAGACTTTGACGGGGTGAGGGTTTTGTACCCCTATTTTGGCACTGTCTTTGGCAATCGTAGAGATGATTTCATTGCCAATATCCAGCCGCTCTTGCCTAGTGAACCTCTGTTGCAAGATATCAAATTTATTGTATATATGCCCAATATGAATTTCCCCAGCCCTTATGAAAGCATGGTCTTGCTGCCGGATCATCTGATGATTAGTGATTCCGCTTTTATGCTGACTGAGAGGCTGCAGATCTATCAATTTTTGTCTCAGAAGTATGATATGAGCTTTATGTTAACAGTTCTGGAGGATAAACCTGATCTCTTTTGGGCTAAGGTTGATTATAAGATTGAGGAAATCGAAGAGATGCCGGAATTTGAGGATTTCTTTAAACAGGACAACTACTATCGTTTTGGTATGGTTTTAGAACAAGCGGAGGTCTCGCAAGATGAGATAGTTAATATCTGTAAATCCTATATCAACAACGACCGGGATAAACGCACTGTCGATGAATTTCTGACAGATCTTGAAAACAAGTATCTAAAAGACTCAAAGTAAAATTGAGTTCTGATTGCTAGCCGGTAGAAGGGGGCAATATCTAATGATAAAAATAGACAAGCTGAACAAATCCTTTCGGCTGAAGAAAGTTCTGGAAAATTTGTCTCTTGAACTGGGTGCAGGTGTTTATGGTCTCTTGGGCCCTAACGGTTCCGGCAAGACGACGCTGCTGCGCTGTATTACCGGAATCTATCCTGAAGGTGCAAGGAGTATAACTTTTCCTTCAGAGCAGGACACAGATGGTTTTCACTTGCAAATGAGCTATCTGCCGCAGAATTTTGGTTTGATTGATAATCTGACGGCTTTTGAAATGCTCTGTCTATTATCTCATCTGAAGAAGATTCCTCAGTCTGCTATTGCGGAGACTGCAATGGAGGCTTTACGAGCTGTGAATCTGGAAGATAGGGCTGATGACCGGGTGAGAAAATTGTCGGGCGGTATGGTGCGCCGTCTGGGAATTGCCCAGGCGCTGCTTGGCAATCCCAGGATCAGGTTGTTTGATGAACCGACAGCCGGACTTGACCCTGAGGAGAGGCTGCGATTTAAGCGGTTGATCCAAGCCTCTGATCCTGAGAGTTTAACGATAATATCGACCCATATAGTAGAGGATATTGAGGCGACATGTGATTATGTGATCGTGCTTCTGAAGGGTGAGATCGCTTTCTTGGGAACTCAGACAGAACTGGCTCAGCTGGCTGAAGGCCTGGTATTTTTGGTTCCTGAAACTGAATATACTGCTGATACTGACACCTTTGTAATCAAGGAGACTGAAACAGATAATGTGCGACAGTTGCGTATACTGGCCAAGCAAGGTGAGGCGTATTCTGCTTTCAGCGTGGCGCCTGCCATTGAGGATGGCTATATTGCACTCTTGAAAGGATTCGCAAGTGCTGGTTAAATCTCAATACAGACTCTGGTATAAGACACTGGGGAAAGGTGGCATCATTTCTGTTTTGCTGCTGGGGGTGGTGCTGCCTATCCTTTTTATTATGTTTTATTATCTCACCGAGGATAAAGAGCTGGCTGTGATCCAACTGCACAGCTATATCCAGACCACAATCCCGCTACTGACCTTAATCAATCCTGCCACAGCGCTGAAAGCATATTGTGAGAAGCCGCAAAAAGAACTGCTATTGCAGATCAATCGCCGTATGCGTTTCAAGGTTGCCTTATTGACATTTGCGCCAACATTTATAATAGCTGTCCTTACTTTAACGATTTATGCTGTTTTGCAGATGATTTCGACGGACTTGCTGGTTATTCTGATAGTTGCCATTCTTTTTCAATATTCTGTGGCATATGCGCTGGCTGTTATGGTGGGAAGTGTCAGCGCTGCCATCTTTTTTCTGATTATCTATACGGTGATTAATATTGCCGGTGGCAGTGAACTACCGTTATTTCCTTTCTATTTTACCAATCAGGATTTTTCGCTGCCAGATAATCTAAGTGCAATTTTCCTCTATCTGTTTTCAACTATCGGTCTGTTCATATTGGCGGTGCTTCAGGATTTGCGGCATCGGCAACTGCAAACTAAGAAATGACTTCCATAGACATTTGCTAAAAATGTCTTTATCCCTGATTGAAAAGCAAAGCAACAGCAACAATGAACAGAAGCAATTTCACCTTAACCTGCATATAATTGAGTAACACTAGTTAAATCGGGTAAATAAATTTTTTTGGGGGGGAAAATTTTTTAAGGCTTGCAATTTGCTTGTAAGCCTTATATACTTATCGGTGCGTCTGTAAAAAGGATGTCAGATTTTTATAGGCGACAATCTGAGAAGCCGGAGATTGCTGTGCGCTCAGCTGCGTTGAGCGGCAGGTAACTTCGGTGGAGAAGTCCGACTGGAATCGGACGCCGGTACGCAGTCTGAGGGTTAGCCCAGCAACTGTCTACGGAGATACAGAAGCTGGGCATTATGCCGGAAGTAAAAGAAACGCCAGACTGAGTAGTGCCATAAATGCAGCAAATATGGAGGTAAACATGGCAATTGACCAAAAAATTCGTATCCGCTTGAAGGCTTTTGACCATCACATTTTGGATGAAAGTGCTGAGAGAATTGTTGATACCGCCAAGAGAACAGGAGCAAGTGTATCGGGTCCAATCCCGTTGCCGACTGAGAAAGAGATTATCACGATCTTGCGCTCTCCGCATAAGCATAAAGATGCTCGCGAGCAGTTTGAAATTAGAACTCATAAGCGTCTGATCGATATTCTGGCTCCTAATACTAAGACTGTTGAGTCATTGATGAAACTGGAAATGCCAGCCGGAGTCAATATAGAAATTAAGCTTTAGGCAGGATACTGCCGGGTCAAGTTCACTCTAGTGAACCAATAACCAGGAGGAGTAAGTTGTTATGAAAAAATTCATGCTAGGACGCAAGGCCGGTATGACACAGATTTTTAACGAGGATGGCATTGTGATC
>JGI24710J26742_10000107_pt1 | contig 69641 bp, 60 predicted proteins | sample BioPla2DNA2_FD_26742 | JGI IMG/M metagenome (IMG submission 26742) | reverse complement strand
CCTAATAGCGAGCTTATTCCATGAAACGTATTTTGTCAGGGTTGCTGCTCGTTATTTTGCTTTTTTTGCCGCTTATATCGCTTGCGGGGGATACCTTTCCCCAGCCAACTAAGCCGGGCGAACAGGGCAGCCAAGTTAAGCTGCTACAAAAAAAGCTTATAGAAGCTGCCCTTCTACAGGAAGGCGCGGACTCTGCAGTGTATGATGAATCAACAAGAAGTGCTGTTGCAGTATTTCAGGCGGAAAATGGTATTAGGGTTACAGGCGTTGCGGACATGGATACACTGCTTGTGCTTTTCCGAAAGCCCAAGCCAGTGCCGGGAGTTACTCAGGTACCTGAGTGGTACGGGGGCGGCAGCGATTTAATACCCTTTGGTGCGGTTTTTGAAATTAAGGACGTTAGAAGCGGCACGGTCTTTTCTGTATACCGTATGATGGGTGAAAGCCATCTTGACGCAGAACCCCTAACCAAAGAGGACACGGAAAAAATGAAGAAGGCATATCCAAAATGGAGCTGGGACAGGCGACCCATACTAATCCGCTATGAAGGAGAGGTTTTTGCTGCCTCAATGAACGGTATGCCGCACAGTTACCATTCCAACAAAAAATCCGGTTTTCCGGGGCATTTCTGCATACATTTTGCCTTTAGCAGGGGAGATTCCAGCCAGCGCCTTGACGCAAACCACCAACAGGCGGTGCTTGAAGCAGCTGCTACCCAGTGGTATGATCCGCCTACTCATACTAATCTCATCCTAAATTAGCATTATATTGCGCACCTTTTCCGATTTGTCTTTTCTTTGCTCAGTCAATATAGCGCCGCTATGTTTCCTTCACAAAGCTTTGCCAAATCAAAAAATTCGCTGCAATCTATGCGCTAATTTAAACTGAGATTAGTATCAAGGTAATTAATTTCTTTTTCCCATTCTAAATTTACAAATAATCGATATGCAAAAGCGCCCCTTTTTCTGAGCGCTTTAAGTTTTATTACTTCAAAATTAAATAATAATCAACCCCACATTAAACTTAGCGCAGGGACAACCTGCTTTTTACGGCTAACTACTTTCTCAAGAAACACTTCGTTATTATCAGGCTCTACGTTAAAAGCCTGTTTGATGATATCTTTTTCACCGACATATAAAAGAGCGGTACCTTCTTTTAGAACGTCGGTAATCATAAGCAGCATCATATCCATTGAATTTTCTTCCAAGGTTTTTTCCATAAGCTTAACCAGTTCCTTTTTACGGGTTAGGACACTCTTGGAATCGGCAGTCGTTACCTGCCCTATACCTATGGTATAGCCGGCAATGTGGAAATCTTTATAGTCGGTGAATAGAAGCTCTTCCACTGTACGCTCACTTGCAGATGCAGCGTTAAAGATAGCGTTGGCAATATCATCAAGATCCACATCACCTATGNGAGCAAGCCTATTTGCCATGTCTATATCTTTTTGGGTACAGGTTGGCGACTTAAAGCTGACGGTATCGGAAATAATAGCAGTTGCCATGAGCCCTGCCAGATTTTTTTGCGGAACCAGACCGTTTTCCTGGAACATAGTGCCTATAATGGTATTTGTACTGCCTACAGGCTCGTTGCGCATATAGACGGGGTTTAAGGTTTGAACGTCTGCTAAGCGGTGATGGTCAATAACGGCGATGATTTCCGCTTGCTCAAGCCCAGGGACGGATTGAGACAGCTCGTTATGGTCAACCAATACCACCTTTTTGCGCCTTGGGTTAATTAGGTGGTAACGGGAAAGGCTGCCCAGTACATTGCCAGACTTATCAACAATAGGGTAAGAATGGTAGCGATGTTCAAGCACTTTGTTGCGTACATCATCTATATAGTCATCGGGAGAAAAGGTGATTACACGGGTGCTGGGCAATATGTTGGAAATTGATAAAGATAGGTGGAGCATCCTCACTGCCAGATATGCTTCAAGCGGTGTGTATATGACTGTCATTTCCGGGTTCATTTCCCTAAGTTCCTTAGAAAACTCCGCTTGACAAAGGACTATGCAGGACGCTTTCATTTTAAGAGCCTGCTTAAAAGCTTCGGGCTGGTTGCCGACAAAAGCAATACATCCTTTGGTTAAGCCATAGGAATTGTCTTCAGACCTCGGGAGAGTAATAACAATCTGCCCTGATAGTGTGTCTACAGGCTTTTTGGGGTTATTAACTACGTTGCCTTCAAGAGCTGCCAGTACGTTAAAGATAGGCACAGAATCAATATGACGATTATTGAGAGCATTCATGTCGTAGGCGGCAATATCGCCACGGGTAACCAGACCGTAGAGTTTGTCTTTTTCATCTACTACAGGTAAGGCGGAAAGTGATGTGTCGTTGGTAAAAACACTCCACGCTGCTTGTATAGTTAATCTTGCGCTAAGTACTGGTGGACGGTCAAAATCCAGGTCACGCACCTGCGTTCTTACGTTGGTAATTTTTATTGGTGCTTCAAAACCGAAACGATCAAGCGCAAGCTGGGTTTCGTCGTTTACTTCACCTAGACGAACGGGTATATATTCCCGATTGCCAAGTGCGTTCTGCAGTGCTGCATATGCCATAGCGGCGACGATGGAATCGGTATCCGGGTTGCGGTGTCCTGTAACAAAAATCGGCTCCATATGCCCTCCTTTTCCGGGTTAGTGTACTGTTTTACATCGGCGTTGTCAATCGTTATCATACTTGAGTTTCAGTATTCTGTGCTTATATTGATATGTAATGCCCCTTGACAAAGGGGCATTACATATCAGAAGAATAGTATATTAAAAGGATGGATATTTGAACTACACCCCCCAAGTCGAACGACAACCAACAGAGGGGGTGCATAATTATGTTAATATATCCTTTGATTACTTATATAAAGGACCGTAGGTAGCGCAGGCGCGGTAGTCTTGATTTTCCTTGTCCATACCGAAAGCGTTCCAGCAGGCAGGACGGTAAATATCATCCAAGGGAACGTTGTGCATGCAGACAGGAATCCTCAGCATGGAGCACATGGTGATAAGGTCAGCGCCGATATGCCCGTAGGATATGGCACCGTGATTAGCGCCCCAGTTCATCATGACTTCATAAGCGGTTTTGAATGGAGAGCCGTCTTTCCCATCGCAGCGAGGAGCGAACCAAGTGCACGGCCAAGTGGGATTAGTGCGTTCCATCAGATTATCGGATACCTCGTCGGGCAGGTTAACGGTCCATCCCTCAGCAATCTGCAGCACAGGTCCCAATCCCTTAATCAGATTCATACGAACCATTGTGCAGGGCATTTCGGTTTTAGTGGTGTAGTGGCTGGAGAAGCCGCCGCCACGGAAGTTGTCCTGACCCGCCTCGCACCATACAGTGGCTTCGGTCATTTTCTTGATATCATTTTCAGTTACTTCCCACCAACGCTTCATTATAGCATTGCCGTTTTCATCGGTGCAGACACCGGTAGCGTCAAGGCAAGCGGCACCGGAATTTAGTAAGTGGATAATACCGTTGGCTTCTTCCGCCTTGTCTTCAAGTTTGTAGCCGGTAACACGCTCAACAGCCTCGCAGGACCAGTAAGTACGTACATCGGCAAAGATTTGTGCACGGTGGGTCAGCAGGCGCATCATCAACATGCACATACCATTGAGGATATCGTTTTCAGTAGCTAAGGTGTAGGGCTCGCGGGCACCATCATAGTCGAAAGTGGAGCTCAGAAAAGCCTCGGGATAGTCACAGTTAGGCCAATGGTCGGTCCACTGACGCTGACCTTGAAAGCCGCCCGCGATGGCATTGTGACCCAGCTTTTCCTCCGCAAAAGCATCGGGGAGGTTTGGGTTGCCAACCATCAGGTCCTTGATAATGCAGTACATCTTAACAGTAAATTCCCACTGTTTTTCCTTTTCCTCGGGAGTAAACTTGATACGAACCTTTTCGCCCAAGAATTCAACTTCTTCGGGGTTGTCATCGCGCCCTTCCTTGCAGTGCTCCTTTGTCCATGCCAAAGCTTTCTGGAACTCTTTTTCGTTATAAATACCTTCTTCCATACGGCGCAGTATTTCAACCTCGTCAACGGATTCTACACGCATGCCGAAATAGTTTTCAAGCACATCCTGGTTCATAATAGAACCGGCAATACCCATACATTGTGAACCGATCTGCAGGTAGGACTTACCACGCATGGTAACAACAGCAACAGCAGCGCGACCAAAGCGCAGCAGCTTATCCTTTACGTCCTTCGGAATATTAGTAACCTGATCGCGATCCTGCACCTCATGCCCATAAATACCGAAGGCAGGTAACCCTTTCTGCGCATGAGCTGCCAGAACAGCAGCCAAATACACAGCACCGGGACGCTCAGTACCGTTAAAACCCCAGACACCTTTAATGGTATGGGGATCCATATCCATGGTTTCGGAACCGTAGCACCAGCAGGGGGTAACGGACAGAGTTATAGAAACGCCTTCCTTCTTGAATTTATTGGCACAGGCAGCAGCCTCAGGCACACGACCGATGCAGGTATCCGCTATAACCACCCTCACAGGCTCGCCGTTTGAGTAGAACAAATTCTCCTCAAACAGTTTCTTTGCAGCTTCAGCCATTGCCCAGACCATAGGCTCCAAAGATTCACGCATCATTTGGGGACCGCTGCGACCATCGACGATAGGGCGAATACCAATTACTGGATAATCACCAACATATCTGTTTCTTGACATACAGTACTCCTTTCAAATTTCGATTATTTTAAGTTTATTTGCCAATGGCTTTACAAAAAATACGATATTTCTCATTCAGCATATCTACCTTCTGAGGATAATAAGTAGTAACTTTTTCCGTTTTGCGAATTAATTTCCGCCCTTCAGCAACATCTTTGATTACACCCAGTGCAATTAGCTGAATCATGATGTTGCCCAGAGCCGTTGCCTCCGTGGGTCCTGCAAGCACAGGGAAACCTAGGGTATCTGCAGTCATCTGGCACAGGAAAGTATCCTTCGTGCCGCCACCCAGCATATGAAGAAGCTCAAACTTTTTACCGGTGTTCTCCTGAATCTGCGCGATAGCATAACGGTACTTCATGGAAAGGCTTTCGTAAATGCAGCGCACTAGAGCGCCATCAGTTTGAGGAATACTCTGACCGGTTCTTTCACAGTAAGCGCGTATCTTTTTAGGCATCTCGCCTGGCTGAGCAAATTCAGAGGCATCAGGATCAATGAAACAAGCAAATGAGGGTTCTTTACGAGCTAACTGTTCCATGTCATTGTAGGAATATTCCTTGCCTTTTTCACGGAAATTTCTACGGATTTCTTGAATTAGCCACAGACCGCTGATGTTTTTTAGGTAATTGATTTGATTATTGGCGCCTATTTCGTTGGACAGTTCATCTTCCATACTCTTCTTAGTGAGGATAGGCTTATCCAGCTCACAACCAATCAAAGACCAAGTGCCACAGGACAGAAAAGCAGCTTCGCCAACGCCATTCCATGGCATAGCGGCAACAGCGCACTGTGTATCATGTCCGGCAACCTTAACCACAGGGATTCCCCTGTACTCACCGCATATAGTTGCACAGTCCACTATTTTGGGGAAAAAGCTTACAGGAAAAGGCGTTAAGGCAGTAATGCTGTGTTCCCAGTTACCATTAAGAGGATTAACCATCTGAGAAGTGGACGCAATGGTTTTATCCACAGTATGACTCCCGCACAGTGCCCAGCCAAACAGATCTGGCATAAACAGCATGGTTTTGGATTCTAAGCATTTTCCGTTTTCTGTCATCAATTGGAACAAGGTGTTTATGGGCATAATCTGATTACCGGTTGCCATGTACAGTTTTTCAGGGGAAATCTGCTTGAACACCTTTTCAGGCACGCCATTGGTTCTGGAATCCCGGTAGTGAGTGGGTAGGCTTATCAAAAACTCATTTTCTGTCAGCATACCGTAATCCACACCCCAAGTGTCAAAAGCCAGGGAATCTGTGTTACCACATTTTTCAATGGTTTTTTCCACTTCTTTAAGCAGCGCAAAGAAATCCCATGCAAGACGACTATTCTCACGAATAGGAATATTATCAAAACGATGCAGTTCTTCGTAGGTAATTTTTTCACCATCAAACCTACCAAGAATCGCTCTGCCGGTGGAGGCACCGAAATCAAACGCCAATACAGTACGCATGATTACTCTTCTTTCTTATGAAGGATGGGGTCTTCAGGGTTGAACACTTTATAGCCGGGGTGGCGTCCGGTGATGCGATAGTAACCTCTCAAATCAATGAGTTTCTGGATATTGGGACGGCTGATATCAATGCTGCCGCCTAAGATTACAGCGTTGATGGTAATCTTCGCCCACAGTTCTAAACTTTCCATACGGTAAAAAGCGGTGATAACATCACTGCCAACAGCCAATGCGCCGTGGTTTTCAAGCAGCATTACATCATGCTGATCCAGATAAGGTTCAATGGCATCGGGAACTTCATATGTGGAGGGAGTGCCATATGGGGTTAGCGGAACGGAACCAATGGCAGCTACGACCTCAATCATGTTGTACATATCCATCGCCTTGTGTGCGCAGGCAAATCCTGTGGCTCCCGGGGGATGCGCGTGAATAACACTCCTCACATCCGGACGTTTGTTGTAGCAGCGCAGATGCATCTTAATCTCGCTGGAAGCACGCAGACCGGGAGCTGCTTCAATTACATTACCCGCACGGTCGATGCGAACCAGCTTTTCGGGAGTGATGAAGGATTTGCTCATGCCGGTGGGAGTAACCAGAATGGTATCGTCATCCAATAAAGCGGTGACATTTCCGTCGTTTGCTGCTACCCAGCCCAGCTGCCACATCTTATGACAAACGTCGCAAATCTGTTCCTTGATTTCTACAATATTAGTCAATGTTAACACTTCCTCTTTCGATTCCGGATTTTATTCAAAATAGACAGGCATACCGCTATTTCTTCTGCTTTCTTCTGCCGCCAACGCCGTCAGATGACTTTCCACGGAAGCATCTGAACCGCTCTTGCTGGTTGTGCCACCACTGGCAATCAGCTTCACGAATTCCTTCATCATAGAAATATCGCTGCCGCTGTGGCCACCCGCCGGGATATGCAAATGTATAGTGTTGACGTTGCCGGTGATAAATTCAATTACCTCAATGGTGTTTTTTTCCATATTGCCGCGAATCTGTCCATGGCTGCCCATCAAATTGATGATACGTTCGCAATACTTAGTAAAAGCACACATAGTCATGCTCACGGTAACGCCGTTCTCATACATAAGATTGACAACTTGGTTGTCGGCGACGTTATTGTCACAGGCATAGACACAGCGACCGTAAGGACCGGTTCTTAGTGCTTCCAGAATCTTTTCCGTAGAGATATCAATGCTGACAGCACGGGCAAAGCCATCAGTTATCGCCTTAGGATGCTCCAAATAGAACTTAGGAGCATAGTAGGGGCAGGTATCACGATGCTCGCAGCCGTCCATGCAACGTTCCGGTGCGCCATCGGGTTGATGAGCTGCATTAAAATGTGCCAATGAACCGAAGCTGGAAACCTGCTTAACCTTGCTTCCTACCAGCCAGTTCAGAATATCTAGGTCATGGCAGCACTTTGCAAGAATAATGGGGCTGGTTTCTTCGCTATTGCGCCAATTGCCACGAACAAAGCTATGTGCCATATGCCAGTAGCCAACACTTTCGATATGCTGGATGGATACCAACTGACCGATAGCGTCGCTGTCAAGCAGCTGACGAATCTTCACAAAGAAAGGAGAGTAGCGCAGAACATGGCAGATGCTGAGAACCTTACCGGTTTCGTTTGCAACACGGTTCATTTCCAACAGCTCTTCACGAGCATAGCTCATGGGCTTTTCGCACAAAACATGATAGCCCTTTCTTAGTGCCTGCACGACAGGCTCAAAGTGCATGCGGTCTTGGGTACATACAAAAACGCAGTCGGCAAACTTATCCCGCTTCAGGATATCCTCCCATGTTTCAACGCAGTTCTCAGCGGGGATTTGGTGCAGGGCAGCAAACTCCTCACGGCGCTCCTTACGGGGCTCGGCAACGCCAACCATCTTCAGTTCATTGGGATAATTTAGTGCATAGCGGGCATAAACATCAGCGCCACGCTGACCTGCGCCAAACAAAATAGCAGTAACCCGTTTCATCGGCAGTTAATCCTTTAATGTGATTTCCAAAACGGTATCGGTATCATCCGGCAGAGGGTAACTGAAGTGAGGCAGCTCGCCCAGGCAGACAAAGGGAATATCCTTATACTCGTTGGTAACCCAGCTTTCGCCACGCTTTATTTCACTGCCATCAGCCAGACGACGGACACTAAGGATACTATCTTTATTGATTCCAGTAAGCGCCAAAGGTCCAATGGGCGCTTCAAAGACATGGGCATAGAGCTTATTACCCTTCTTGGTATAACGGCCCCATTCCGGCTTTGGAATACCTGCATTATCACAGCCATGGATACTTGCACTGTTGCGCTCCATCCATACAGCTATCTCTTCCAGCACTTGAATGCTTTTTGCGTCCACCCTGCCATTGCCATCAGGACCAATATTAAGGAGCATATTGCCGCCCTTGCTGACACATTCAACAAGCTTACGAATCAGCAGGGATGCGCTTTTGTAGTGAGGATCGGTGGAGTTATAGCCCCAGTTGTTGTTGATGGTGGTGCACAGTTCCCAGGGAACAGGATCACCAAATACGTTGCGAATGCCCTCGGGAGGAATGATTTGTTCGGGGCTTGCAAAATCGCCGCAGAAATATGCTGGATCAGCGGTAACAATACTACCGAAGCCTTCGCCGCTGGTCTCCAGACGGTTGTCAATAAGCACATGGGGCTGATGCTTGCGTACCATTTGAACCAGTTCCGTTGCCTTCCATGCTTCACCACGGAGATTCTCATAAGCATAGTCGAACCAAAGGATATCCAGTTTGCCATAATTAGTTACCAGTTCCTTAACCTGACCATGCATATAACGCAGGTAGTTGTTAAAATCGATGACCTCATCCTTGAAGGCTTCGTTGCCTCTCATGGGATGGTTAATATCGTTATACTTAGGATAGTCAGGATGATGCCAGTCAATCAGAGAATAGTACAGACCGACTTTCAAGCCTTCTGTACGTACCGCTTCCACAAATTCCCGAACTAAATCTCGATCACAGGAAGTCATGCTGGTATAGTCAGTCAGTTTGGAATCAAACAGGCAGTAGCCATCATGATGCTTTGCAGTTAAGATGACATACTTCATGCCGGCTTTTTTTGCCATCTTCGCCCAATATGACGGGTCATAATTAACAGGGTTGAATTCCTTAGCATAAGGAACATACTTTTCAAGAGGAATCCGTTCTGTACTCATAACCCATTCGCCACGACCAATAATGGAATACAGCCCCCAGTGAACGAACATGCCAAAACGGTCATTGCGGAACCATTTTACTCTTTCTTTTCTTTCATTAATAATATCCATAATTGTTCCTCCTATTAGCCCTTCACAGCGCCACCGGACAATGCCTCAATAAAGAATTTGTTAAATACGCAATACAGAATGATTGGCGGCAGAATAATAACAACCATAGCAGAAAACAGACCATTATAATTCGTGGTAAATGCAGTGGTAAAGGTAGACAACACAGCGGGAACCGTTAGCTTATCACGGTCAATAATTACTAGCGATGCCCAATAGTACTCGTTCCAGTTGGTAAGCAGCGCTAAGACAGCGGCAGTCAGAATACCAGGACGCGCAATAGGGAGTATAATTCGCCACCAGGTCTGGGCATAGCCGCAGCCGTCAATTCTTGCTGCCTCTTCCAGTTCTTTGGGGACATTGTCATAGTAATTCTTGATGACAAAGAAGCTTACAGCGATGCCACTGCAGGAGTAAATTAGAATCAGCGCAGAACGGGTATTGTAAATGCCAAGACGATTTATTAGATTATATACAGGATAAGTCAGCGCAGTTGTAGGAATAAACAGCGTAGATGCAAGAGCAATGTTAACTAACTTCTTACCCTTAAATTCCATGCGAGCTACAACGTAAGCAGACATGGAGATGGTCATAATACTGACAAAAACAGATACTATGGAAATCAGCATACTGTTTCCAAAATACCGCATAACGTTAAGGTCGCGGAAGGTGGAAATATAACCTTTCAGATAAATAGAATCCGGCAACATAAAGCCTGGACGTGCCAGAGGATCTATCTTAAAACTGGAAAGTACCAGCCATACGATGGGAACCAACGAAATAAGTAAAGCCCATGCAAGACAAATCCATGTAAAAATCTTTGTACTCAGAGGTAGTTTGTCAACACCCTGAGAATCTATTTTTTTCATTTTTCCGCTCCTTTCTTTACTTTTTCTAGCCAGTCAGGAACGCTGTAAATCAGGTTGACAAACACTATAATCAACAGACCACAAATAATCTGAATAAATGCAACGGAATTGGCTCGGCCAAACTGGGTTCTCGGGCTGGTAATTGCCAGTTCACGAATAATATAGCTGACAGAATAGGTACCGGCTGCTCCCTTCGTCAAGAAAAACACCTCATTATAGAGCAGGAAACCTGAAGTAGCGGCAAGAATAGAAACCGTTTTCAGAGTTCCCCGAATCATGGGTATAATAATGTGCCAGTCTTGCAGCAGACCGCTGGCACCATCCAAAGTAGCAGCTTCCCGAACTTCTTCAGGAACCGCCAAAATGTTTCCAAGAGTCATCAGTGTTGTAGTGCCGGTAAAGAAAATGTAAGCAGCGGTTAGAGCCCAGAATGCACTGCCCTTCAACAGCAGAATATTCTCCTTAAAACCTGAATTGAACAGCTGAATTATGGGATTCACTACACCATACAGCGGGTTATAGAGCTGCAGGAAAATCATACCCATCGCAGCAGAGGAAATCATACAGGGAACAATATAAATATTACGAATGGTTTTAACGCCCTTCATTTTGCGGGAGAATGCAAGAGCCATAATGGTGGAAAGCGGGATCTGAAAAAACACACCCAGCAAAGCCCAAGCCGTGGAGTTCCTCATGGCTTCCCAGAAATAGGGATAGGTATTGAAAATGTACTTATAATTTTTGAACATTTCCTTCCAGCCAAAAAACTCAGGTCTAGTAATGTTGGTATAGTCCCACTTGCAAAAGGAAGTGAAAAATACCGTTACTAGGGGATATAGGTAAAATATGCNGAACATGACCANCGTGGGGGCAAGGAANGCAAATATAAAACCTTTCTTCCGCCAGTCAGTCCGAGGCTTCTGCACAGAATGCGTGCTGTTTTTCATTTATTTCGNCTCCTGAGAAAAAGGGAGAGGAACAGAACTCCTCTCCCTTTGTGGTTTCGGGAATTAATCAATTATTGCAAGAAGTTCTTTCTGTAGCATTTCAAAGCGAGCATCAATATCAGCGTCAGCGGTCGCACACTCCATAAGAGCGTTGATGATAATGGCGGCAATGTCGCTGCCCCAGACATACTGGACATCAGCGATGATAATATCAGCATTGTTAGCCTGTGCACAAGCGTTAGCCAGTTTAACTAGTATAGCATCGCCACTCTCAGCGGCCAGAGCGTTTAGGTCAATGGCAACGTTGCAGGGGTTAGCCTGAACGCCGGTGAATATCTTTGCCTGAACATCTTCGCTGACCATGTACTTTAGGAATTCCAGAGCCAGCTCGGTCTTAGCCTCGCTCATACCACTGGCAATTGTGATGCCGGTACCAGCGGAAGACATTGCAACATTACCGGGGAAGATGGTGGGGTGGATGACGGGTTCCAGCTCAGCAGCTATGCCCGAAGCATTCCAAACACCGTTGGATAGAACAGCCGCCATGCCGTTGGCGTTAAAGTCGGACATCAGGTTGCCAACGTCAGGGGTGGTGTAAGCAGAGCCGTTGGCTTGGTCGTAAGAGGCCATGGTCTTGAATGCAGTTGCGAAAGCCTCGGAGTTGATAACGTCAGCAGTAAGATTGGAGTTCAGAACAGCATCGCCGCCCTCAATAGTAGCTAACATAGCAACCATCATTTTAAAGGAACCCTGACCAGCAGCATAGCCATAGGTGCCGTCGTTCAGTTCACGAACCTTAGCCATGGTAGCAGCAAAACCTTCCCAAGTAGCTAGATCTTCAGCGGTTGCGCCGGCTTTTTTTAAGACATCAGCATTATACCATAATCCGCGGGTTTCAATCTGATCGTGTACGGTGTAGATTTTGCCGTCAACCAAATTCTGGGTGTAGTTAAGCCCAACTGCTTCCTGCAGACCGTTTTCATCGATGAAAGGCTTCAAATCCAGAACCAAACCCTGTGCGATAGCAGCAGCGGGGATGGTATCACCTAAGTCCACAATGTCGGGGAACTTTCCGCCGGCAACCTGAGCAGAGGTGATCTCAACGCGGTTCTCAACAGCAATGGGCTTGAAGATAACGGGACCGTCAGCGTGCTTTGCAGCGAACTCGTCGTAGATGTCACGCATGAACTTTGCGGCAGGCCACTCACTTTCAGCGTGGAAGTAGCCATGGTAGAACTCCAGGACTTCAGTTTCAGCAGCGCCTAAGGCAGGCAGGGACAGTGCCATAACCAGAGTCAGAGCCAGTAGCATGGCAATAAGCTTCTTCATTGTTTTTTTCCTCCTGTTAATATTTTTTAAAACTGTCAGTGAAAATTGCGCGATTTACTCACACACTTTCTACATTTACTTTACTATACCATTGACCACGCACAAAGTCTTGAAGTATAATATAAAAAATATAATTATATTCACCTTTTTAGGAGTGATAATCAATGCATCCATTTACTTACTATGAGAAAAGACAACACGGTACCAGAGAATTTCCGGCAGAATACTACTATGTGGATAGTAGACATCCCCGCTATATCATGTCAGCTCACTGGCATACCGAATGGGAACTAATCCGAATCAAAAGTGGCAATTTCACCCTTTTGGTGGATGAAATTGAAATTCTTGCCAAAGCCGGAGATGTAATCCTGCTTCGTGACAGTATGCTCCATAGCGGTATTCCGCATGAATGCATTTATGAGTGTTTTGTCTTTGATCTTCACGGTCTTTTTCGTACTACTGAGATAGTAAAGCAACACCTTCGTCCTGTATACAACCTGGATATTCTAACCCAAGTCTACTTCCCATGCGATAGTTGCAATGTAATCAGCTTGTTTGTTAACGCATTGATGGATAATTGTGCAAAACGCGAAGACTCTAAAGCGGACAAAGGACTTCTGGAATTATCGGTACTTGGTTATCTGTGCAATTTGTTCAGCTACATTCTGCAAAATAGGATGTATAAAACTGTTCCGTTAGAATCTGCTTACAAATCATATCGGATTGATCAAATTAAAGCAGTACTCAAATATATTGAGCAAAACTATGGGACAAATATCACGCTGAATGATCTTGCCGGTATTGCCAACATGAATCCTAATTATTTCTGCCGGGTATTTCAGAATGTAACACAGCAGACCCCAATGGAGTATGTCATTTATTATCGTGTGGAGCAGGCGGCCATGATGCTTGTTACAACAGAACTATCAATCACCGCTATAGCTTTTGCCTCAGGTTTTAATGACCATAGCTATTTCACTAAGGTATTCAAAAGTATCAAAGGTGTCACGCCCCGAGTATATCGAAAAGGTCATGCTTAATGCGCTTAATAGAATACTCAGAGGATTCGTCAGTAACCAAGGCTTATCTGAGCGAGGATTTGCCAAATCACTAGACAAACAGGCAGCATGATTTATGAGTGGAGTTGAAAGTTGCAAACATGACTTGACAGTACCATATTGACATTACTGATGTGATTATATTATATTATATTATATAATTTTATATTATATACTAGATTTGATAACATTAAATAATTATTATGGGAGGTTGTGCATATGGAAAAAATTCTGATTACGCCCCGTTCTTTTGGGGAAAATGACCCTTCACTATTTCAAACCATTACAGATGCAGGTTATGAGATTGTCCGTAATGCAACAGGCGGCATACTAAATAAGCAACAGATGATGGAACACATTTCGGGATGTGTTGGAGTTATTATTGGTGTGGATCCGCTGGATAGCGATGTTCTTAAATGCGCAAATGATTTGCGGGCGGTTTCTAAGTATGGTGTGGGAATTGATAATATTGATATTAATTACTGCAATGAGCACGGTATTGTGGTATCGCGAACAGTTGGGGCGAACTCAGAGGCTGTGGCGGATTATACTATGGCTTTGATTCTAGCTTTATCTCGCAAACTGCTGGAAATAGATGATAAATGCAGAAAGGGAGACTGGACGAAACTTATGGCCTATGACGTGTCTAATGCCACCATTGGCTTGCTTGGGTTTGGAGCGATCGGGAAACTCGTTGCCAAAAGAGCGCAGGGTTTTTCGATGAAGGTGTTAGCTAACGACATATATTGGGATGAATTATACGCAAAGGAGAACAACATTCAGTATGCGCAGCCGGAACAGATTTTTCGAGAGGCTGATTTCATAAGCCTTCACTTACCCCTTACGGATTCCACAGTTGGATATGTCAATCGGGAACGCATTGCGATGATGAAGTCCAATGCTTACATAATTAATACGGCTCGCGGCGGGTTGATTGACGAGGAAGCGCTTTTGGATGCGTTGATTGCTAGAAGAATCGCTGGCGCAGGGTTGGACGCCTTTGCTACAGAGCCCCCCAAGGATAATCGTTGGTTTGATCTGAAAAATGTAATTTTGGGATCTCACTGTGCTGCTTCTACTTTTGGCGCAAGCCAGAAGATGGGTAATATGGCTACAGTCAATCTATTAAAAAGTTTGGCAAATCAATAATAATTATAAAGGAGGAAAAAAGATGGACATATTCACATGTGGTGTGGTTCCGGTTGTTGTGTTACATGATGCACAAAACGCTGTTAAGGTTGCCAATGCACTGCTGAAGGGTGGAATTAACACTATGGAGATTACCTTTAGAACTGCAGTGGCGAAAGAGGCGATTCAAAAGGTGGCCCAAGAGGTGCCCGAAATTATCGTGGGTGCTGGTACAGTTATAAATGTGGAGCAAATGCAGGCGGCCAAGGTTGCTAATGCGAAGTTTGTTGTTAGCCCTGGCATAGACGAGGAGCTGCTTAAAGAGGCCAAGCGGTTGGAACTCCCGATAATTCCTGGCGTTGTTTCGCCCAGCGAAATCATTTTAGGTCTGAAATATGATATTAAAGTATTCAAGTTCTTTCCTGCGGAGGCTTATGGTGGGCTTAAAACGCTTAAGGCGCTTTGCGGTCCATTCCCGCAGATTCGGTTTTTGCCCACTGGCGGCATTTCTCAGAGCAATGCGGAAGAGTACTTTCAGAATCAGAAAATTGCGGCGGTGGGCGGCAGCTGGATGGTTTCCACTGATATGATTGCTCAAGGTCAATATGATTTGATTACTGAGAAATCAAAGGACGTGGTTGAGCTTTTTAAACGAACGCGGGCGCAACAGTGCTTAGAAGGAAAATAACTGATTTCAATTTGGATAATGGCTTAATTTTTCTTTGTAGTGTAGCCTTTCTTATAACCTTAACAATACATTTGTGACACGATTAATCAAAAACGAGAGACTCTTTAGTATAATAAAATCATCAATAACAATTATTGAGAAAGAATCTTTTAATAGTAGTATAGTAGAATGAATGTGATATAAGGAAGAAGATAGTGGATTGTGCAAAAAACACAATAAAAACACAACCTTATCTAAATGAAGGTTTGACAAATTATTGCCAATAAGATATTTTATATTGAATAATTATTTGATGAGTCAAATAATTATTCGTCAAAATCATAGCAATAAAAATACGGTTTATTAATAAGGCTAAACAGTTAAATCGAAAAAATGCGAGCAATCGCATTAAATATAATAATAGGAGGAAACGAAATGAAACTCAAAAAAATCCTGGCATTAATGACTGTCTCACTGATGATTCTGCTTTGCATTGTATCTGCTAATGCTGCAGAAACTGTAAAGGTTGGTGTACTGCTCCCATTTTCAGGTGGTAGCGCAGCAATGGGTCAAGAATTTGAAGCCGGTATGAAGATGGCTGTTAGTAATTTTAATGCAGCAGGCGGCGTTAAATCCATGGGCGGAGCAGAAATTGAGCTAGTATGGGCAGATTCTGCTGGAGATCCGCAGACAGGTGTGACAGAGATTGAACGGCTCATTACTCAATCTAATGTGTCAGCGTTGCTCGGTCCCTATAATAGTTCTGTCGGAGCTTCCACCGTTCCGATTGCGGAAAAATATGGAGTGCCCTATCTCATCACCAACTCTAACGCTGACGAAATCCTTCACGGCGAACACAAATACGCGTTTCGAGCAAACCATGCCAACTCTGATGCAGCAAAAAACATGGTAGATTTTACCCTTGCAATGAGTGAACGCGGTCCTGAGATTAAGAAAGTTGCTATTGTCGCCGACAACTCAGACTGGGGTGTTGGTATGGCTGAAGCGCTGAAAGATTTAGCCAATGAAAATGGTTTGGAATGTAATGTCTACGAGATATTCGAGACAAATTCTGCAGATCTTTCCCCTATTGTAATCAAGATCAAACAGGACAAACCTGATATCGTCTATGCAATGTGCTATTTGGCCGATGCACAGTTGTTCACAAGCACCATGGCAGAATATAGAGTAGACTCCCTAATCTTTGCGGATGGTGCCGGCTTTGTGACCTCAGATTATTTGAGTTTTGCAGGCGATGCTGCTGAGGGAATCCTCGCCACAAATGGATGGCATGTTGGACTAACTGAATATAAAGGCGAAGTCGCAACTGCTTTGAATGAACAATATAAGACTGAGTATTCTGATGGTACTAATATGAATGAGTTTTCTGCCTCTGGTTGGCTAAACGCAACTATTATGTGCGAAATAATTGAACGAGCAGGTTCTGCTGATCGTGAGGAAATCCGTACAGCTCTTGCTAACTTCAAGGTTGATGATACGGATTATTCACTATCACTCCATGCGTTTCAGGGCATTGATTTCCAGGAAGTCCGTGGCATGATTAACCAGAATATCTACAGTGGAAAGATTATCACTCAGTGTCAAAACGGAGAATACGTTCTTGTTGGTCCCACTACTTTAGTAAAGACGGGTAACTTCATCTGGCCAGTTAAGTAATCACCCTTGACTTTAATACAACATATTGATTGGAAAAACACCTTGCGCACAAGTTACTTTGTGCGCAAGGTGAAAGTAACGAAAGGAGGCACCCATGTATACGTTAATTCAATCTGCTATTAGTGGTTTATTGATGGGCGGTGTCTATGCGATTATCGCACTTGGGTTGAGCTTGATATTTGGTGTGATGAAGCTGGTTAACTTTGCTCATGGCGACTTTTTGATGGCCTTTTGTTATGTTGCCTGGGCTGTTGTTTCATTTTGGAATGTCGATCCTTACCTGTCAATTCTTATCATTGCTCCTATCAGTTTTATCGTTGGATATATGTTTCAGAAAATTTTCATTAATGGTATTCTCAGAAAAGAAAAGAGCACTGAATCTCCTAACATCCGCCTATTCACAGTAGGATTTGCTTGGAGCTTGGGTAACCTAGCGTTGCTATTATTCGGCGCTAATATTCAGGTGACTAATACCGCGTACAAAGGCTCCACCTTTTTTGTGGGTGACTATATGATTTCTATACCTAGGTTGATTGCTTTTGCCATCGCCCTTTTCGTAACAGCTATATTGTTTGTGTTTTTGTACAAGACAGAAACGGGTCGGGCTCTTCGAGCCATCTCTCAGAATCGTTTTACCGCTAGGTTAATGGGAATTGATGTGGAAAGACTTTATTGCATTGCTTTTGGTATTGGTATCATGGTAGTTGGCATTTCTGCCTGTTTGATCATTCCGTTTTATTCAGTGTTTCCTACCATGGGATCCACTTTTGGTCTTCGTTCTTTTGTAATTGTCGTGCTTGGCGGTATGGGGAATTTACCAGGAGCGCTTATTAGTGGACTATTTATCGGACTGTTAGAAGCTTTTGTTGGTACCTATTTGTCTACTACATACGCCAACATGATTATCTTTATTGTCTTTATCATTGCCTTGGTTGTTCGTTCGTCAAACTGGTTCCAGAATCGATTGGCACGAGCATAGGAGGAGCTAAAAATATGAACGCAAAATCTAGTCTAAAACGAAATTGTCAAATGATTCTGTTCTTCGTTATAGCTGCGGCATTTCCATTAGTTTTCACGAACAGTTACTTTAAACAATTGGGAACTATTGTTCTGTTATATGCGTTCTATGCGAGCGCTTGGAACATCCTAGGTGGTTATGCTGGGCAGTTGTCTTTAGGTCATGGTGCATATATTGGCTTGGGTGCGTATATTACAACAGTCTTGTTTAGTGAGTTTTATATTTCGCCGTGGTTAGGTATGGTGATATCAGGATTAATGGTGGGATTATTCGCCGTTGCGATTGGATATCCTTGTTTCAAATTGAGCGGAGTCTATTATTCCCTTAGCACTATTGCGCTTGTTAATGTTATGCGTTTGTTCTTTATTGCAGAGGATACCATCTTTGGTTTCAAAACAGGCTCTTCCCTTGGCTATAAAATCGAATGGCGCGGAACCTTAATTGATATGCAGTTCTTGGATAAGAAGTACTATTTTTGGCTGATTTTACTTCTACTAGCGGTAGTTGTCTTTGTTTCCCATCGTATTAAAAACTCAAAGACCGGCTACTACCTATCTGCTATTAGTACAAACCAATATGCTGCAAGCTCATTGGGAATCAACACCACTTACTATAAGTTGAAAGCTTTATTTATCAGTGCTTTTTTTGCAGCAGTAGGTGGCTCGTTTTATGCAATGTTCATACAGTACATTGATCCAGCATCGGTATTCAACTATGATACTTCTGTTGAAATGACTGTTTTAGCTATGGTTGGTGGAAGGAGCACCGTTGTGGGACCAATTATTGGCTCATTATTGCTTGTCCCCCTAAAAGAAATTGCACGATCAAATTTGGGGGCTAGTTTTGCTGGTCTGCCACTTATCATCTATGGTGTTATTTTGATGCTTGTCGTTTACTTCCTTCCCAACGGCATCCTACCATTGTTCAAGCATTGGTACTCAATAATACTCCGAAGAAGGAGGGAGGATTTAAGTGTCTGAAGAGATCATGCGGGTAGAACATGTCACGAAGCGATATGGGGGACTTGTAGCTGTCAATGATGTCAGCATTCAAGTGAATAGAGGGGAAATCATTGGATTGATTGGTCCAAATGGTGCAGGAAAGACTACCTTATTTAACATCCTTTCTGGTATGGAAAAATGTAATACGGGTAGAATCTATTTTCTTGGTCAAGACATTACGCATAAACAAGTCCACGAGATTTGTGAATTGGGTATCGGTAGGACCTTTCAAATTGTGCAGCCTTTTGAGAACTTGACCGTGCTGGAGAATGTAATGGTTGGTTCTTTTCTTCACCAAAAGCAGGTTGAAGAGGCTCGTGCACATGCGCAAGGCATTCTAGAATTGGTTGGAATGCAACACCTCAAAGATGTTCCTGGTCACGGACTAAACTTAAGATATATGAAGAGCATGGAAGTGGCCAGAGCTTTAGCGACTAACCCAAGCCTACTGTTGTTGGATGAGGTAATGGCAGGTCTTAATCCAACGGGCATCGAAGCAGTTGTCGCAACAATTAAGCGAATACGGGATTCTGGAGTGACTATCCTCGTGATTGAACACGTCATAAAAGCGATTATGTCACTATCTGATAGGATTTATGTATTGGATCAAGGGAAATTAATAGCTGAAGGCTTGCCTGATGAAGTGATAAACAATGAGGACGTCATTAAGTCTTATTTGGGGGCGAAAAAACATGCTTAGAGTAGACAATATCCGTGTTAATTATGGGGATTTTCAGGCTTTGATAGATGTCAGCCTTGTAGTTAAAAAAGGGGAAATTGTAGCTTTGTTAGGTAGTAACGGTGCTGGTAAAACGACAACAATTAATACAATTTCTGGTATAACCGATTTAGTAGATGGTGATATTACATTTGAAGGGAAGTCTATCAAAGACAAACCGGCATTTGAAAGGGTTTCAGATGGTATCATACAAGTGCCGGAAGGAAGAAAACTATTTCCTGGGATGTCCGTGTTGGAAAACCTTATTGTTGGGTCTTATGTAAAATCTGCACGTAAGCAACGCAAAGAAAATCTGGATATGGTTATGGAACTGTTTCCAAAGCTTAAAGAGCGCAGAAGTCAGATGGCCGGCTCATTGTCCGGTGGAGAACAACAGATGGTTGCCATTGCTCGTGGTTTAATGGCCTGCCCTAAGATTCTTATGATGGATGAACCATCCTTGGGGTTGGCACCAGTAATAGTTGATCAAATTTTTGAAATCATATTGGACATAAATAAGGCGGGCATCACCATCTTGTTGGTGGAACAGAATGTTGCCGCCTCATTGGAAATCGCGCATCATGCGTTTGTGATAGAAACCGGAAATACGGTGATGAGTGGCGAGGCTAAAAAGCTGAGCCAAGACAAAAAACTTCAGAAATTTTATCTTGGATTGTAAGGAGAGTTGAAATGAATAACCGAAGAATACGAACCGCTTTAGTAGGTTGCGGCAAAGTTGCGGATTTTCACGCTTTGGCGTATGCTGGTCTTGAAAATTCCGAATTTGTTGCCTGTTGTGATAGCGACATTGAACGCGCGCGTAGTTTTGCAGAGAAATACAATATTAAGGCATATGATAATACGTCCAAAATGATTCGTGATAGCAAAGTAGAAATGCTATCAATCTGTACACCTCACCCTCTGCATGCCAGCATTGCGGTGGAAGCTGCAAATGAGAAATGCAACGTTCTTGTTGAAAAGCCGCTAGCAGTATCTCTGGATGACTGTAATAAAATCATTCAGGCAGGAGAACAGAATCAGGTCAAAATTGGCATGATTGCTCAGCGCAGATTCTACCGACCATGCATGCGGATTAAGCAGGCAATAGAAGACGGAAAAATAGGCACCCCTATTATTGGAACTGTTAACGTGTATGGATGGCGAAGCAAAGAGTACTATGAATCGGATCCCTGGCGTGGTACATGGAAAGGTGAAGGAGGGGGGGTTATGGCTACGCAGGCAACACACCAGATCGATTTGTTGCTCTGGTATATGGGTGAGATTGAAGAGGTTTATGGGATATGGAAGAACTACAATCATCCCTATATTGAAGTGGAAGACACTGCCCTTGCAATTGTAAAATTTAAGAATGGAGCAGTTGGTAACTTAGTGATGAGCAACTCACAAAACCCTGCCTTGTTTGGAAATGTCCGTGTTCATGGCTCTAATGGTGCATCTTTGGGTGTACAGACTGATGGTGGCTCTATGTTTATTGCTGGAATGTCCGAGATAACGGAGGCACCTTATAATGATATTTGGACTGTACAGGGAGAAGCAGACAATCTGGAACAAATGAGGAAGGAAGACACTGAAGAGTTTTTTCGGGTTGACTCAATGTACCATTATCATCGCGTTCAGATTGCAGAGTTTATTGATTCTATCCTGCAAGACCGCCAACCTTTGGTAACGGCTCATGATGGAATGAAGGCGGTAGAATTGATGATTGCCGTATATCAAAGTACGGAAACTGGTTTACCTGTGAAGTTCCCTTTGAAGGCTTGAGAAACATAAATCAATATGTATATTGGGTTTAATGAAGCAACTACAATGAAATGCTCTACATTGGCTTTAGACGTCCAGCTGTGTGAGCAGGTTGGGTTTCATGCGATTGAACTCCGTTTGGATATGATACACTCATATTTGAGAAACCATAGCAAACATTCCCTTTTAGATTTGTTTGAAGGACGCAAAATAAGACCTGTAAACATTAACGCGATTTATACCTATGAAACGTTGTTTTCGGATCAAGACAACCAATATAGACAGACCTCGTTCTTAAATGAATTTCAATACGCCTGCGAGCTGGCAAGTTTTATTGGAGGAAATGCTTTGGTGGTTTGTCCGCCTTTAAAGCCGGACCGTATCTCCTCGTTTCAACTATCAGAGGATGAGTTAATCGACATGAATGTTCGAATACTATCTCAGCTTGCCAAAATCGCCAAAGCGACTGAGACAGAACTATGGTTTGAGATCATAGGAGCAGAGTATAGCAGTTGCCGAACTATTGTTCAGGCAAAAAAGATACTAGAAAGAGTCTTTGAGAAAAACCTCAAGTTGACGCTTGATTCATATAATTTGTATATGGGAAATCCTGTGGGCTGGCTAAATGACTTGCTATTGCTTACCGAAAAAGATATTGGCATCGCACATATCAATGATGCGGACGATGTTCCCCTTGAACAACTTGGACCACAATCTGCAAGGAAGTTTTGTGGCGATGGCATTCTGAACCTATCCGGATATCTTGGTTTACTAAAAACCCTAGGATATGACGGTGTTGTGTCAATAGAGACATTCCGTCCTGAATACTGGGAAAAACCCGCGCATTGGGTTGTACATGAAGCCTATCGTTCCACAAGAAAAGCAATGGAAAAGGCGCATTGTTTCATGAGCGATTAGGCATGAAAATCTACTTAAGTTGTATTTATTTCAATTTAATATACAGAAGGGAGAAACAGTTCGCATGACAGGACAGCCTATTAAATTTGGGTGTTGCGTTAGTTTACTAGCATCCCGTGACGATCCTGCAGGGTTGAATAATCTTCAATCAGTAGCCGATGTCGGATTCGACTATGTTGAACTTCCTCTCGCTGAACTAATGCAGTTATCTGATAAAGAATTTGACAGACTGCTATTGCAGCTTGAGGGCTTATGCTTGCCATGTGAAAGTTGCAATAATCTTTTTCCAGAGACCATTCGTCTAACGGGTTTGGAACGAGACGAGACAATTATCACTTCTTATCTTGATACGGCAATGAAACGAGTAATGGCACTTGGTGCAGAAATCATTGTATTTGGTAGTGCAAAATCTAAGAATGTTCCAGTTGGATTTCCGGTAGCAGAAGCTTTAGAACAGATTGCCCAAACAATGCATTTGATTCAGGCGAGTTTGCCTTCAGAACACCTCAGCGTTGCTGTAGAGCCAGTCTGTAAGCTGGAGTCCAACATACTGAATACTTACAAGCAAGTACACCTTTTGGTGCAAAAGCAGAAGCTTCAACAGATTCATTGCTTGGTAGATTACTATCATTTTTCAATTGAGCAGGAGCCTCTGAATCATCTTTTTGATGGAGGTCAAAGTTTGCGTCATGTACACATTGCCAATCCAAAAGGAAGGGTCTACCCTCGGAGAGGTGATGGTGTTAATTATCAGCCGTTTTTTCAGATGCTTCGGGATATCAAATATAAGTCTCGTGTAAGCATTGAAGCATTTGCCAACAACTTCGATGTAGAAGCGACTTACGCACTAGAACTTCTGAGAGAACTTGCCTGATGTAAAGAGTAAAGATAAGGGATTGTTGGCTACAAGGATGTTTACAATAGGAGGTGATTTTTTCATTGATGGTACTTGCTCTTGAGGCGAGCACAAGTTCAGCTAAAGCAATAGTTTATGATCTTCAAGCTGGTGTTGTTGATGTTGCGACTGCTCATTATTCTCAGGCTACCGCGGCACCTGGACAACAACATGCAAATGCCCTTCATGAGGAATTATTGCAGCTTGGTAAAAAAGTAGCACAAGGAAAAGAAATTGCTAGTATTGCATTGTGCTCTTCTTGGCATTCCGTTATGTTGCTTGATTCAGCTTTTGAACCGGTAACCCCGATTTACACTTGGGAACACAACGAGGCAGCAGAATTAAGCAAAATTATGCGCCAAGACAAAGTCCTTACTGAAACGCTTTATAGAAGAACGGGTTGCATTCCGAATACTACTTATCCCCGACAAACCTTACTTGCTTTAAAAAAACAAGGATTGGAACTAGAACGCTACTTGATAGCCAGTCAGGGAGCCTATTCTTTTTACAGGATGACTGGAGAGTTTGCAGAAACTATCAATGTGCAATCCGGTAGTGGATTGCTTAATCTGGATCTTCTTACATATGATGATTTTGTTCTCAACATGCTGGGAATTAAAAAAACGCAGTTGGGGCAACTAGTTACCTATAAAGACACTGCGCCTCTTAATCATGCTTCGGCAAAGAAACTTGGTGTCAAATCAGGTATCCCTGTTGTTGCGGCCCATTCTGATGGTGCTTGTAATCAGGTTGGATCATTCTGCGCCTCACCTAATATGATGACCCTATCCGTAGGTACAAGCGGGGCAATACGTTTGACTCAAGATCGTCCATTGTTCTCAGATAATCTTGAAACATGGAGCTATTATGGGGTTGATAGTTATATATGTGGTGCAGCGATTAATGGCGCCACCAACTGTATAGAATGGTTCAAGAATGTTTTTTTACTTAATCAGATGAACTATGAGGAATTGGAGGGTAATCAACCTATAAGTCTTAAGGAACTTCCGATATTTCTTCCTTTCTTATTTGGAGAAAGATGTCCAGGATGGAAAGATAACCGACTTGCTGGATTTACACATATTAACGCAAATCATGGAATTTCTGAGTTTTACTTGGCGATTCAAATGGGGATACTCTTTTCCCTTCTGTCATGTTATCAACCGCTGGTCAAAATATGTGGCAAGCCGAAGGAAATTGTAGTTTCTGGTGGTATCCTGCACTCTAAACGCTGGACACAGATGCTTGCGGATATTTTTGAACATGATATGCTCTGTGTGGAGAACATACATGCTTCCGCAATTGGTGCGTCCGTGTTGGCGATGCATGCTGCAGGGGTGTACCCTGATATCAGGACATTCAGCAAAGAATATGAAACTGCAAAGCTGGTTAGATCAGATACGTCAAAATTGCGAGCTTATCAAACCCTATATGATAAATACATCCAGAGCTATCAAGCTTCATAGCTTAGTTGATGGTTCTAGTCTCAATTGAATTATACAACTATATTTTATAATTCCCGAATCTTAAGTATCATCAAAAAGCTGTTTGATCGCTAACAAATCAGACGAGACTATTTTTAGGACGGAGCTTGTAGTGGATCCGGAGATGGTCATAGCAACTATCATGGTAGTTGTTCTGCTTATAATATCCTCATGTTTGAATGTGGATACAAGGCTCTATTCCCAATATCGTAAAATTTTGAGTATCATAAGTGCATGAAAATATGAATTATTGGTCGGACAAATTTGTTCAGTGCATCAATCGTCTTATAAGAACCATGGTACATCCGAATCATAGATCAAGTTGAACATTCACGAGTAAAAGATTTTTTACTAATCATTTGTAGCCTCCAAACATCTTTGATACATGCTACTGCTTGATAGCAGAGCCTCAGTTTCGGATTGTTTACCACGGTTAGTTGCATATTTGAGCATCTGTGAATAATCAAGCACATAACTATCAGAAGCGTTTTTGTAGATATTATCCAGTTCTATACTTTGGCTTTGTCCATAAAATTTGAGCTTTGACAACAAATCAACCAATGTTTTTTCCAAGGAAGAAATCTTTATATTCCCTTATAAGACAAAACTGCCGGTGCTACGCTTGAATCCAATGATAAGATATAATCAATTATTTCTGATGACTTAATTGTTTTTTTATCAAACCTACTTATAATTATGTTATTAATCTTCTCTGTTGTCATTCTAAAACCTCAATTTCGGTGAATTTACATTTTATATTCACCGATATTTTAAATTAAATACATACAACAATTAAAATGTTAGACTACATTCCCATGAGCTAATAAGATAGCTATTGCTACCAGAATGTACAATATTAATATACTAATTAAAAAGTCTCTTCCGTATTTCATTGTAGTTTCATTATAAAAAACCTACTTTTCCATCGATAATGGATGAATGAAAAAAGTTGTAATATAATATTCCTACACTTCTTGGTTTTACCTGGAAGTTTTTAAAATGCAAAAACTATATCTATACTCCCACTATTAATAGAGTAAAGAATTCTTATGATTAATTGTAAATAGTAAGTTGATAGTAATGTTGATAACAGGCGGAGATTTCTCTAGACTTTTCAAAAAACCACAAATAAAAATAGCCATGACCTAAGTCAAGGTATTTGGCGGAGAAGGGGAGATTTGAACTCTCGCTACAGTCACCCGTACTACTCCCTTAGCAGGGGAAATTTATCCTTTGTTTTTCAACGAAAATACAGCAATTGTTATTAGTGTGTTATTAGTAAAAAACAAAATTTTCGATTTTGTAAAACAAAAAACATCTTATTTCTATTTTGTTATTGAAAACGAGCCCGAAAACTTCTTTAGATCAACAGAATGCTTTTTTGTTTTATATGCATAGTTTATAGACCTTAAGCTACTCAAATCAATTCCAAGTACTTATTATATACACAACTATCGCATATAATTACGATACCCTATTGAACATAGGACAGTGGTGTGATATGCTAAAATACAAGCAAAAGGAAGAAATACAAAGTGTTTGCTAACATGGAGGAAACGCAATGGCTCTATCATATAACCAAATGTGGAAGCTGCTTGTAGACAAGAAGATGAGCAAGGCTGATTTGAAACGATCCGCTGAAACATCTCCGAACAAAGACTATGCAGCAGTGTGATAAGGCGATCAATATGGCTTTTCTTGTGAGGATATGTACTATGCTTAACTGTGATTCCGGTAATATTATGCAATATGTGAAAGATACTGAAACGGGTTAACCGACTGTAAAAGGAGAATAAATTATGGGATACAACACCTTACTCAAAATGCAGAAAAAAAACCTCGTGGATTACGGGCTCGAAAATACGGTCCGCATACCCGGGCTTCCGGCTTCCAAACGTCGCTACGGGCAGGAGGCTCTGGCCTTTATAAGGGACTGCTGCGAAGATCTGAAATTTGATACAGACTCCTCTGCACGCGTATCGCTTTCCGACTTAGATGGCAGAAGCGCGGGAAAAGACCAAATACCTTATAACATGGAAAAAGATCTTGACCGTTTGAGCTTTGAAGTCGCCATTGGGCGATTCCTCGCCTCAGGCTCGCGTGAGGATGCCTTCGATATCTACTACTGTTACTGCGAGATATTCAAGCCTTTCGGTTCAGGCTATGATTCGACAGGCATTCTTCTTGAAATGCTCTCTGAGCATGAGGCAAATGCCAGTTCGCTTTTGATGAAGCACAGAGATCATTATTCTCATTCCGTATATGTTTTTTTAATTGGTCTTGCAACCTACAAAAATATGCCTGCTGTACGAAAAGCGTATAACGAAAAGTATGGTCTCATGGACGGCAAAATAGCAGCCTGCCATTTCCTAGAATATTGGGGACTCACTTCGCTTTTCCACGATATCGGATACCCATTTGAAATATCTCATCAACAAATGAAGGCGTATGTCTGCAAATTGGATAAAAGCAATAACGATGATTATGGCTTTGCCCCATACGTTTCCTATCGTAATATGGACGAGTTTACGATATCAAGATTGGGAGACCTAAATGACCTGTTTGCAAAGGCTATCGTTGAGCGTCTTAGCGAAAGCTATCTTGACCGCACTGAAATCGAGCCTTTTTATGCTAAGCACTGTTTGCATAAGACACTGCGCGACCGTGCGGTACACGAAAATCCGGCGGAAAAGGACTATCTCTACATGGATCATGCTTATTTCAGCGGCCTTATACTGGCAAAGACCTATCTGGCGCGACACAGAGAGATCGAGCGCTATGAGCAGTTCCCGGCCGAAATGATGGATGCATTTTGTGCCATTATACTGCACAACAGTCTTTTCAAATTCACCATGCGTGGATTTTTACACACAAAAGAGCCGCTGTGTCTCTCCGACGGGCAGCCGCTTTCATATTTGCTCATGCTCTGTGACGAGCTGCAGTGTTGGGACAGGGCATCCTATGGGCAGAACAGCCGCAGCGGTATCTATGCTTTCGATTTTGATATGGAGTTCCCCGCTGACGGAGGCATACGCTTAATATATTATTACGACAAGACATATAAAGATAAGGTACTGTCAGCAAAGTCGTATAAGGACATGCTGTATGACGGTTATATCAAAAAATCCGGCGCTGTCAGAAAAAATCGTAGCAAGTTTGTGGACGATATCGACGAGATCATCGCCGTAAAGGATGTAGTTCCTTCCTTTGAGCCAAATATAAATCTGCCCGACTTCAGCAAAGTAATTGGTGTTTGTATAGAGGAAAAGCAAAAAAAGACGGGTNTATACCTCTCNGACAGCAATTATCTAAATCTCTACGACTTCGCACTAGCGCTCAATGGGCGCTATGCTGGAGCAAAGACTGANGACGAAATGAAAATAGCCTTTGAGGAAAATCTTTCTCTGGAATACAAGCTTTCTAATATCGCTCTAGCTAAAGGCTTTGCTACTCAGCTTGAATCCATCGGTTGCTTCTATACCGACCGCCCGGTGGACTACACTCCAGTCACAGACTTTCAGGAGCTGATAAAAGAGCCGGGCCATGAGGAAGATTTAACGAAGATCTCCATAGCTGAGCATGAACGCTGGTGCATGGAGAAAATAGCTATGGGTTGGAGTTACGGTACGGCGCACGTTGACGCAGTCATCACAGATGATGGCAAAACAAAAAACGACAGTGTGATGCGGGAGCGCACACGGCTGCACCACGATCTTATAGAATACTCCAAACTGGAGGCCGAGGAGCATTTTAAAGACTCCGACCCGATGGAGCAAATGGTCGAATTGATACGCGAGTACGATGGATTGACAATATATCGTATGCGATAATTTCATTTGGATTTATGTATGAACTGTAAAAGGGTTTTAACAGATGAGACTTTTGACAAGTTTAAGAAAAAAGAGACCTTGACTGCTGAACAGACAATGCTTGTTTCTGGTTTTAGATGTATGCCATATCCGGTATATTGCGATAATAAACCGTATATTGTCGTCAACTATTCTCACGGTGATTCAGAATTTGTATTTGCCAAGAAAGGCGGTTCAACGAGCCAGAATATACTTTGGTATTATATGAGAGCATTTCTTCCGGCAACAGGATTCTACCTAGCTCCGGGCTGGAAGTTCTCAAACACATCGAAATACTGTGAACGAGTTTTACGTACGAAAAGGAGGTTGCCATATGCCGATTCCTATCGTTATCGGCGTGACTGGTCATCGCGATCTGAGAGAGAAGGACATCCCGCAGTTGCGGGCGCTAGTTCGTACTGAGCTGCAGAGGCTGAAAACTGAATATCCGCACTCTCCATTTGTCATGCTCAATTCGCTTGCGGCTGGAGCGGATTTGCTTTGCGCCGAGGTAGCAAATGAGCTTGGTATCATGCTTAAATGTCCTTTGCCCATGAGTGTCGAAGAATACCGCAAGGACTTTGACGCAGATACTGTTATGAATTTCAAGACAATGCTTGACCGTGCGGACGAAGTATTTATTGTGCCAAATATTGAGCCTTTGCCAGATAAAGCAAGTCACGATTATCATTACCGTCAGGCGGGTATTTTTGTGGCGACACATAGTCATGTGCTGCTTGCGCTTTGGGATGGTTCACCCGCAAAGGCGGATGGCTGCGGTACGGCGGAAGCTGTGGGTTTCATGCTAAATGGAGATTATAAAAACGGAGGTTCCTTTCAAGCAGCAAACGACGGTGCTGTTCTTCATATTTCGACACCAAGACAAAGCTTCAACACCGAAATCACCATTCTTGTGAGACTGATTGAAAAGCAACCTGGTTCGCTGCATGATGTGCTTCGTATGACGGATGCTTTTAACAAGGAAGCAATTGAACTCTCCAGCGATTCGGAGAGCGGTGAAGCCCTCTTGCCAGATAAATATATAAACGACAGCGAGAAATTGAAATGCTTGAATGCGTTATATAGTAAAGCTGATGCCCTCTCTCTGCGTTTTCAGATGCGATATATAAGGGCGATAAGATGGTTTTCTATGTTTGGCGTGTTGCTTGTACTGTTGTTTTTATTATATGATGAGTTTGAGTCGGATATTTTTCTTCTCTGCTACGGCTTGCTAATTATCATATATCTTCAGTCTTTTGTGATGACGCAAAAAAGTAAGGTTCACATTAAATATCTTCAATACCGGGTGTTATCAGAAACGCTGCGTGTGCAATTTTATCTATTAGCAACAGGATCATGCAAGAATATTGGTACAGCCTTCACCTGGACACAAAAACAGGATTCCACATGGGTGAAAGAAGCTATGTCCGCACTACTTATTGGTACGCAGGATATACCGAATATACCGGATGAAATAATAAAAAAATATTGGATAGACGGACAGCTTGAATATCACAAAAAAGCTTTAAAGCGTGATAAACGCAGACATCAGACAAACGAAAATATTGCGAAGGGTATGTTGATTTGTTCGATATTGCTGTTTGTAATCGTTTTAACAATGGAGTTTTTATTCGATTCAACTATTACAAAGCAAATCATTACAAATCCTCTTCCTGGCTTTTTCTTGCATCATAACGGTCAGGTAATTACCCTGCGCAGTTTGCTGAAGATGGTTTTAGGCGGAATATCTGCCATAACGGTATTCATCTCTGGCTATTACGGAAAGCTGAGTTTTGAACGAAAAAGTTTTGATCACGAAAAAATGGTGCTTTTGTATTCCGCCGCAAACAGCCAGTTTGATAACGAATATTTTGACAGGACCAAACTTTTTCTTGAGCTTGCCCGCGAGGAAATAATTGAAAACGGCAATTGGTTCTCATACTGCCGTGAAAATCCACCGTCGTTTAATGTGTAGCTGAAGAAGCATTGTATGTGGACAGGCTCAAAAGTACAGATTTATGCGGACGAAACAAATTGTGTAGCGATATTGAAAAATAATATGAATTTGCTATAATAATATTCGTTACAATGTATTAAAACAATGATTATTGTATAATTATCTAAAGAAGAAACAATAGGGATAGCATGTGAAGTGGGCAGAAATATGCAATGGGAAAATGTATATATCTTCATATCCAGCACATTCAACGATATGCACGCGGAACGCGATTATCTGGTAAAAAGCGTTTTTCCCGAGCTTGTGGCGTGGTGCGAAGCGCGCAAGCTGCGGTTGATTGATATTGACCTCCGGTGGGGTGTGCGGGAGGAAGATACAACCGTCAACAAAAACACCATAAAGGTATGCCTGGACAGGATCGACGAGTGCAGGCCTTTTTTCTTGTGTTTTTTGGGACAACGACGCGGTTGGGTGCCGGAAGAGGGTGACGTATCGAATGAGACTCGGCGGGTGTACCCGGACATTGGCGGATATGTAGGAAAATATTCCATCACGGAAATGGAGATCGAGCACGCGCTGATGCACCCGCTGCGCAAGCTGCTGGATGGCAGAGAACAATTTCCGCCGCCGGCAGAGCACGCGTTTTTCTTTTTGCGGGACGGCGGATATTTGGAAAACCTGCCGGCAAAGCCAAAGGAATTGCGGCAGATATATACCAACGAACACATTACCAACAAAGTGCAACGGCAGCTGGCAGATACGGAACTGCATGCGTGGAGAGAAAAAATCAAACGCGGCAGATACACGGATTACACTGCGCAATGGGATACAGATGCCATGACACCGGAAATACGTAACGAGAATATCCCCGGACTGGATCGGGGTAGGCTGGTGGATTTTAACAGCGGCGGAGAAGCCCTAAAAGACCTGATACTGCGCGAACTAAAACAGGCGATTTCAGAGCAGTTTCCTGATCATACGCCCAGCCTGCCGCAAAATGCATACGACATAGACATCGAACAACAGCAACAGTTTGTTGCGCTTAACAAAGACGGTTTTATAAGACGGGAAGGTGATTTCAACGATTTGAATGGTTACGTTGAAGGCGACAATAACGTACCCTTTATACTTACAGCTCCTGCGGGTCTAGGCAAAAGCATGTTACTGGCAAATTTCGCGGCGTGTCGCCCCGAGCGCGTAGTTGCACGGTTTATCGGTGCGAGCGACAAGAGCGCAAACATCGACAGCCTATGGCGCAGCATCTTTTACGAACTGGGAAAAGAAGTGCCATCCTTCCCGGAGGAGCTGCGGCAAAAATTACCCTCCCTGCTGCAGGAAGTCGGATGGGAGCAAAAGACGGTAATAGTAATTGATGCGCTTAACCAGTTGGATACCGGGCTGCGCGACCTTGGCTGGCTGCCGCGCACCTTGCCGGAGGGCATCAAGCTGGTCGCCAGTTTCCGCGAGGACAACCCCTTGGCGCAGCAGGTATTGTCGGCGCTTAAGGCAGAGGGAAAGGCCATACTGGCAAGGGTACCCCCGTTTGAAAGTGATTCGGACAAACGGTCCATCATCAATGCGTATCTGGACCAATATTTAAAAGCGCTGGACGAAAAACACATCCAAACCATTTGTGATATGTCGGGGTCAGAAAATCCGCTGTTTTTGAAAGTATTACTGTCCGAGCTGCGTGTGTTCGGCTCTTTTGCACAATTGGGTGGGTTGATTCAAAAGCAATTCGGGGAAATGCCATTATCCGCATTCACAGGGGTACTGGAGCGGCTGGAGCAGGATGCGCCTTACGGCACACTTCCGCCTGAATGCGCAGTTCCTTGTCTGTTTGGGCTGCTAAGCTGCGCGCGCCGGGGGCTGAGCGAACAGGAGCTAACCCTTTGTTTCCGAACCGAATTTCCGGAGGCAAGCGAACAGGAGATACGGGACACCATCCGTCTGTATATACGTCAGATGCGGTCTTTTTTGGCACGACGGGAAAACCGGACGGATTTTTTATACGAGAGTTTTGCATTGGCGGCAAGGGAACGGTATGTCGCCCAGAAGAAACATTTCAATGGCGTGTTGGCGGCATGCTTTGCTTCGCTGTGCGATCCGTCAGGAGACTGCACTTACGAACGGGAGGATCTGCGTGCGTTATCCGAGCTTGGCTGGCATACCCGGCAGCATGACGGACAGGCGGGCGAACAACTGTATACAAACCTTGCCTACCTGCACGCACGCTGTTCGGCGGNCGGCGCAGTAGATCTGCTGCTGGAATTGAGCAGCTTTGGGGAGCAGGAAAATTCTCTGCTTGCACAATACAAAAAACTACTGTATCGTTTTCGGGAAGACCTGCTGCATTTTCCTAACCTGTTGTTTTCCATTGCCATGCATAATGGGTTTGCCGAGGCTCAGGAGCAAGCAAAAACGCTGGAACCTGGCTGGAACAGACCGTGGATTGATATCCACTGCGCCATGAAAACATCCCCTGTGAAAAACAACGCGGATACGGACAGCGTATCCATCAATGTGGAAAAGCGGTTTTCGTTTCCCAATACCGTAGCCGCTCAATATGCGGGGCAGAGGGATATGGTATTTTACACTGAAGGGCTGGGGTGCATTCGGCTACTTCATACGGATACCATGTTGCCCGACCCCGGATTCATAGGCACGCGCGTAGTACGTCCGCTGACTATTTGTTGTTCGGAAGAGGGCACGTATATTGCTGTTACCTTTGAGGATATGACGGCGGACGTAATTGCGGTCCACTACAACGCGGATGGCAGCCTGGCGTATGCGGAGACGGTTGCACAGGTGGATTACCTATTGCCGTTGTACGACGATGGGGTTTTTTTGGTGGCGGGAGACCAACTCTATTACCAAGAAAAAGAAAACGAGATTGTCCGTATAGATCTTGGTACGGTCGGGAAAACACATTTGCCGCTGCCTGATCCGGGGGAACTATCAGGTGCGGTGTGTGCGGGGAACAAGGTTTTCTTTTCCGTCCGCTGCTACGATGATACGGATTTTTTGGTTTATGAAAACGATAATCTGACGACGCAAATCAGGCAACCGGGCTTGGATGTGGCGTGCATGGTTGCAGCGGACGGCGGCGTGGCCGTTTCCTTTCGCGACGGTACGCTGGTTGCATACAGTGACAGGCTGGAACAAACGGCTATTGCCAAACCCGGCCATCCCATGAAGACTATGTGTCATACAGACGATAGGTTGTTCTGCCTGTCCGAATTGCATAACATAAGCTTTTTGTGGAATTACAAAGAACTGTTGAAAGGCGACAACGAACGGTTGGGCGGTACCCGCAGCGAGGGACTGAAGCCGTATGAGGACGGCCGCATGCTGTACGTTTCGGATACAACGGCAGTGGTGTTCTCTGTAGGAGGTCAAGCTGGGTCGGAGGGACCCGAGTTAATTGCGGCGTTTGAGGAAAGCCCCGGCAATTATGTGGCCGTGGCGAGGGTCAGCCGAAGCGTGCGCATCTATAACACGACCGATAACAAAGCGTTAAGTGTCCCACGTGATGCCATGCTGTATGCCGTACACACCCCAGGAGAAGTATCGGTGATAAACAACACAGGCAAAGGCTATGTGCTCAGCAGTAGCGATCTGTATTCACGAGATGTCACGCTGGGCGTCAGCAATGTCAGCGCCATCGCCGCATCCGACGCTGGCGGGTACTATTTCTATGATGGAGCGGGCTTTTTACATCAGCACCCCTGGCATACAAAAATGCCGAACATCATACGTTACCATCTGTCATCGCTGAACCTGTATGCTTTCGGCAACAGGCTAGTGTTGTTGGGCATTTCGGACGACGTGAAAGCGGGAACAGAACATAAGAATTATCTGGCGCTGTTTTACCGGATTCTGCCGGGCGGCTATCTGGTGCCGGAGGTTGAGCGTTATTTCGATACGGATTATGGAAACTTCATTACGATGACCACGAATGAGAATAGGTATTATATTCTGTTCTCCACGCCGAACAGCGGCATTCGCGCAGCTAATCCTGTGCTGCGCTATGGTACGTTGCAGGAGTTTTCCAAGGAACGCGAACAAGCGATAGAATTACATATTCCCAAGCAGCGGGTCAGCATGTGCTGCAAAGGCGGCGCGCTGTACATTTGCGCAGGAGGGATGCTGTTTGTCTACAATACAGAATCACTTGAGTATCTTGCGGCTGCGTCGGCGGAAGAACGTTTCCGGCAAGTGGCGGGAACAACTCCGGAGAACAGCGAAGTGTTTGCAATAGAAGGGAAAAATTGTTTAGTTTATATCCAGATGAAAGGAAGTATTTGAAGATGAAAAAAACGGTCAATGTGAAGAAGATTGTCAAAGAAGTACAGAAACTGGTGGCTGAGCACCGGGTCAAAGAGGCACTGAATTTTATCGACCAGCACAACAAACCGGAGAATTATCGCCAGTTCCGCGTGCTGTGCATGTACAACACCGCAGCTTTGTGGCTTGAAGAGGCAGGGGACGGTTCAATGGCGCGGCAAAAGTTTTTTGAGTTACTGCAATTCATTGAGACAGACATGTCTATGATAACGGAGGTACCGTCGTTGAAGGAAGTTATGGAGGACATGTACATCAAAACATGTGTAATCATTTCCGACCTTGCGCTGTCCTATGAGGAATACGAGCAACACATGACAAAGATCGAAAAGATGCGTCCATATACTCCGCTGCAAAAAGAGCAGATGGAGCTGATACAGAACATGAAAAACGAAGGACATTCTTGGCTGGTGAATATTTTGTCACTGGCGGAACGGCACGTGAGTAATGGGCAGGACCAGTTCGGTAAAGCAGCAGCGCTATACCAACTTGTGTTGGAAAACAGGCGCAAGTTACGACCTTCCCGCGCAGATCTGAAGATCGCTGCGTATAATTACGGCACGACCATGTATAATCTAGTGCAGAAACACCTCAATTATTGCCATGCCACGAAAACACCCTGCAACCCCGATAATTATTTGTTCATGCTGGAAAAGACGATCTCCGTGCTGGAGGAAAGCAAGCGCGATGTGGGAGACCTGCAGACCACGGACAATTGCATTGCTAACCTGAACCGCATGCTTGAAAAGCTAATGGCGATTAAATGGAATGTGGAGAGCACAGGATATAATTACACGCGCCCGTCCTCTACGAAAAACAGTGTTGTTACGGAAGAACAAATGAAGAGTAAAGTCTTAAAAGGCATACGAGCGATATTGAAAGTACTGGGCGTTATATTAATAGTTATTGCGATATTTTTATTTTATAAAGGTCTTACGTTGCCGGATAGTAACTGTATTAAGCTGGGGCTGATTTGTATGTTTCTGGCCATTGGCTATTTTGTCATCATTGGCTGCATCAACAGGCTCAACAGACGGCGGTAGTTGTATAAAAATGAATAAGATAAAAAAATGAGTTTTGCAGAATTCGAACATATATTTTAAAAGGCGTGCACTGGGCGGACGGAACTTGTTGCAGTCCCTTTGTCATTGCTCTATTTTGTTGTTAAAATCAAAACAGAAGACTACTTTAAAAACAGAGTGTATATTTAAATAATTGCGTTCATAGTTTTCGTATTATCCTCCACAGCTCGGAGTACCTTTCTCTGCTCAGCAAAGCGGTCAAGCACCCGGTCTGCCGTTTCCATCACTAATGCCCCTGCCTCAGCGGTAACATCGGCGTTCAGCGCTCTTTGCAATAACTCCGTAAACATCGGTTTGCTTAGCGCGACAGAGTGGCGGTTCTCGATACACAGATATAGAAACAATGTGATCTCTTGGGATTCTTCCTGCGACCATATTCCTGCGACTGCGTCTTCGATAATCTTGCTGTGGATCCCTTTGTTGAGCGCGATGGCTTCGCTTAGCTCAAAACCCTCGGCTCTCCCGGCACGGAACTCCAGTGCGTCGCACAAATACTCGCAGAGTAAAATGTTCGCCTTGACCTTAGCGACTGTGTTTTCAGCGGGTGGGTTGGCAAGCGTTGCCAGCGCCTTATCCGTTGCCTCGTGTACTGCTCCGTACCATTCCCGGACGATATTTTCGTAGTTCATGTGCTGCATCTCCTTTCCATACAAAACCTTTCGTGTTCTTTATCAATATGACATTGTTTTTAGTTCTACTCCCAAAGTCGTAACGGATTTGGGCAAGCAATCTGAAGCTTACCGGCGATTAGATAAATCATTGAAGAGAATCCTTCAAACGTATGGTATCCTCTGGCTTTTTGTTTGGCTGCCTGTATCAAGCTATTAATTCCTTCACAGATAGCATTCGTTAATTTGGTGATAGACACATTCAGGATTTCCTTTGCATTCTTTTGAAGCGTTAAACCCACTCGTTTCATTGGTTCCAATCGGCTCAGGCGAAGCCAACTGCACAAACTTTTTAGACGCTCCTGTGCTTCTTCATAGCTGCTACTTGCATACACAATATCAAGTGCTTGAACCATTCGATACGCTCGACCGGTTTTCGGATATTTTTTGCACAGGGCATTGGTTTGTTCTCGCTGAGTGACACTCTGTTTGGTGTAGGGTATCATTAATAGCCTACGTCCAAGATGAAGGGTTTTGCTTTTGTGTTCTTTTTGCTCCGACCAGCGTACTTCATCCATACCATCCAAAAGCAGCTTTTTTACATGGAACTTATCTATCGTATGCAAAGCATAGGGAAAACAATATTCTATTCCCGAACGATATGCCCTAGACATATCACTGCTTACGCTTTCTATCTTTTCACAGCTTCCGCCTTTGCTTTCAAGATGATAGGAAAAATCAATCACAGTTTCCGCTTTCCGCCCTTTCGCCACATCTATGACTCGACGTTTTAGGGTGTCAACGACCACCGTTACATAGCTGTGACCTCGCTTGAATGAGGTTTCGTCTATCACTAACTGCTTCACTTCATTTAAATCGTCATGTTCAACTGCTTGACTGACCCAGTGTCGTAAAATACGTACCAATGATTTTTCATTACAACGCAAAAGCCTGCTCGCTTTTAATATGGGCATATCCATTAACAATAGCATCGCATAGCTTTCAAATAACAAGGTGAAACGACTGTTCTTGCGTGCCCAAGGCGCTGACATAACTTTGGTACCATGCTTTTTACACTTCATTCGTGGACGACGGCAATGTACATAGCAGGGATAGAACGTAATATCACCGTGTCGCCATAAACGCTCTGTTTTTTCATAGCCTGCTCTTAGGCACATCTCTCCGCATTCAGCACAGGGCAACATATCTCCTTCACGGATATCCACATATACATGGACTTCTGCACCGTGCGTTTCTATGCTTCGGATGTACCATGGCTCTTCTAAGCCGATTGATACGCTGAACAAATTTGTCAGACCAACAATTCTCATTTCCATGTGCTTATTATACTTGAAGTTTTACGATTTTGGGAGTAGAGCGTTTAAATTTCGGTGAATAAAAATAATATATTCACCATAATTAGAAAGGCGGTGTCAATAGTTTTGTGTAACCATTCTTGTAAATAGTAAGTTGATAGTAATGTTGTTAATAGGCGGAGATTTCTCGAGACTTTTCAAAAAACCACAAACAAAAATAGCCCTGACCTAAGTCAAGGCATTTGGCGGAGAAGGAGAGATTTGAACTCTCGCTACGGTCACCCGTACTACTCCCTTAGCAGGGGAGCCCCTTCGGCCACTTGGGTACTTCTCCATTCCTTTGGCGGAGAGAGAGGGATTCGAACCCCCGGTGCCTTGCGACATCACTGGTTTTCAAGACCAGCGCCTTCAACCACTCGGCCATCTCTCCAATGGCTAAAATAGACCGTGAGGCATTATAACAAAGCTACGCGCCTCTGTCAATTTGTTTTATGTATTAAAATTAGGAATTTTTTCTTAAAATGAAATATAGATTGTGGTAATTTGCTTGACAAAAAAGCTTAGTTTAACTATGATAGCATTGTTGTTTTTTTAGCGAATTATGATAGGTAAGGAGGATAGGCTCGTGGGAAAAATTGAACCATTGAAAAAATGGGAAGAAAAAAGATTAGAGCTGCTGCAAGGCGATGAAGCAAAAATCAAGTTGCAGCACGACAAGGGCAAGAAAACCGCACGGGAGAGGATAGCCGCTTTTTTTGATGCAGCTTCCTTTGTGGAGCTGGGCGCTCTCAAAGAAGAGAGCGGTGTTATATGCGGCTACGGATTATCAAGCGAAAGACCGGTATATGCGGTGGCGCAGGATATTACTGTAAAAGGCGCTGCAATGTCAAAAAAGCAGGCGGATAAGATTATTAATACCCTTTCCCTTGCGAAAAAGACAGGTGCGCCTGTGGTTTTCTTTACTGATACGGAAGGATTCAGCGTTAAAGAGGATGCGCTTACATTAAAGGCTTTTGGTGAGGTGTTTGCGGCGATTTCCAAGCTTTCCGTAATCTGTCCTATTATTACCCTTGTTGCCGGTGAGTGTTGCGGTATTGCCGCCCAATTTGCTATGCTTTCTGATATTAGCATTGCAATTGAAGGTGTAACGGTACTTATGCCTTTCACACCTGCGGTAATGGGCAAGGCAGGGGATGTCAACAAAGATGGCAAAGCCCTTGGCGGGGCAAAGGTCGCTGCAAAGCAAGGCAGCTGCGCGCTAACTGCTAAGGACGAAGACGAAGCGATTGCAAAGCTTAAAACACTGCTTGCACTGCTGCCAAGTTCAGTAGACAATAAAGCTCCCTTTGTAGACTCTGATGACATCAACCGCGTACTTTCAGCCGACGGGAAAGACGGCTTTAAACTAGTAACTGAAATTGCCGACAATGGCACTGCTATAGAGCTTTATCCCGAATACGGTGCCGGTATGTACACATTTTTGGCTCGTATAGGCGGTTATAGCTGTGCGCTTATTGCAAGTGAACCTGGCAAGGAAGCAGGAAGGCTTAACAGCAAGTCCTGCAAAAAGGTTGCACGTGTTTTGCGTCTTGCAGATAAATACAATTTACCGGTTGTAAACCTTATTGCGTCTGATGGGCTTGATGTACCTGCAGAAGAAAACCAAGGAGAACTTATGATATCATGTGGCAAAATGATGCGCGCCTATGCCCTTGCACAAGTACCTAAAATAAGCGTAGTTTATGGTAATGCCATTGGCGCAAGTTATGTGGCAAGCGTTGCATGTGCCGGTTCCGATTTAAGCTTTGTATGGCCAAATGCTATGGTTGCAAGCCTTACAAAAGAGCTTGCTGTGCTGGCGTTTGAAGCTGACAAAATAGCCGAAGAAGGCAAGGAAGCGCTTGAAGAAGCCTACGCTAAGACGAATAACGGCGTAGCCATTGCTAAGCTTGGTCTTGCGGATGAAGTTATATATCCTTCTGAAACCCGCAAACATGTAATCGCCGCACTTGAACTGCTTTATACCAAGCGATAAGGAGGCATTGCAATGAGTGGAAGCGTACTTGGCAACGGTATTGCCACAACTGTAATAGGTATGGTGGTAGTGTTTACCGGACTTATACTGCTTATATTAGTAATATCGCTCATGCGTTTTACATCAGACGGTAAAGCCACTTCCGGTGAAAAGGTTGAAATAAAACCCGCTGCATCTGTGGCGCCGCCCGCTCCCCCTGCTGCGGATAACACTGCGCTTATTATTGCGATAACCGCTGCAATATATGCTGTAATGGCACAGGAGGGAGTTACCCAACAACCGGGCTTTGTAGTAAGGCGTATACGCCGCTATTAAAATCTAATAAATAAAAGGAGAATTATCATGCGTATTTTCAATATTAAAGTAAATGGAGTACCTTATCAGGTAGAAATCGAAGAAGCTAGCGGCGTTGCGCCTGTAGCGCCCGTGCCCGTTGCAGCACCTGCACCTGCGCCTGTGCCTGCGTCCACACCCGCACCTGCTGCAGCGCCTGTTCCCGCTCCTGCTCCTGCACCTGCCGCGCCTGTTGTACCCGCAGAAGGCGAGCAGATAGTAGCGCCCATGCCTGGTACCATACTGAGCATAAAAACAAGTGTTGGAACAAAGGTAAAGCATGGCGATGTCCTGCTTATACTTGAAGCTATGAAGATGGAAAATGAAATCGTCGCCCCTTGTGAGGGTACGGTTGCACAAATAGCAGTCAACAATGGAGATACCGTAAACAGCGGCGATTTGATGATCGTACTCCAATAATTGGAGGTAAAAAATGGATTTGTTTAAGCCTCTTATCGACTTAGCTAAGGAATCCGGATTTTCGGGTATAGCACAGGAGCCTCTTTCGCTGGTTATGATAGGCGTTGCCTGCATACTTTTGTATCTGGCGATAGTTAAAGAGTATGAGCCTCTCTTGCTCGTACCCATAGCCTTTGGAATACTGCTTGCCAATCTTCCCTTTGCGGGTCTTATGGATGGTCCTCAATTGGAGCTTCTTGATGTTGCAGTACATAACGGCGCCGTTGGTACGCCTGTGCTGCTAACGCCTGAAACTATGGAAGGGCTTAGAGAAGCCGGCATATCCCTTAAAAACTTTACTGAAGGTATGACTGTATACCAGCACACCACAGGTAATGCCGGTCTTCTTTACTATCTGTATCAGGGCGTTAAGCTGGGTATATATCCTCCGCTTATATTCATGGGCGTTGGTGCTATGACCGACTTTGGTCCGCTGATTGCAAATCCCAAGAGTATGCTCCTTGGCGGAGCGGCACAGCTTGGAATATTCCTTGCGTATATATTGGCGCGTATTCTCGGTTTTACACCTGCAGAAGCCTCTTCATGCGGCATAATAGGCGGCGCGGATGGTCCCACTGCCATATATCTTACAGGGAAACTCGCCCCTCATCTGCTCGGCTCAATAGCAATAGCTGCATACAGCTATATGGCGCTTGTGCCTGTTATACAGCCCCCTATAATGCGTGCGCTTACCACTAAAAAAGAGCGCTCTATAGTAATGGAACAGCTGCGTGTAGTATCAAAGAGGGAAAAAATAATATTTCCTATAGTAGTTACTGTAGTTGTATCCTTTCTAGTGCCTTCAGCCGCGCCGCTTGTGGGTATGCTTATGCTGGGTAACCTCTTTAGGGAATGCCTAGTTGTAGACAGGCTGAGCAAAACTGCGCAAAACGAGCTTATGAATATAGTAGTTATATTCCTTGGCACTACCGTTGGCGCAACCGCAAACGCAAAAACGTTCCTAAGCCTTGAAACGATTAAAATTATAATCATAGGCGTGCTTGCGTTCAGCTTCGGCACCGCAGGCGGTGTACTTATGGGTAAGGTAATGAACAAGCTTTCCGGCGGCAAGATAAACCCGCTTATAGGCTCTGCCGGCGTTTCAGCAGTGCCTATGGCAGCCCGTGTATCTCAGGTTGAGGGTCAGAGAGAGAATCCCTCAAACTTCCTGCTCATGCACGCAATGGGCCCCAACGTTGCCGGTGTAATCGGCTCTGCAATTGCAGCCGGCGTATTGTTAAGCCTATACGGCTAATTGTAAGGAGAATACTCTATGTCTAAAGTTAAAATTACTGATACCATCCTGCGGGATGCTCATCAATCGCAGGCGGCGACCCGTATGCGCCTTGATGAGATGCTTCCTGCCTGCGAGACACTTGATAAAATCGGCTTTTTCTCGCTGGAGTGCTGGGGCGGCGCCACCTTTGACAGCTGCCTACGCTTTCTAAATGAAGACCCTTGGGACAGGCTGCGTGAACTTAGAAAAGCCCTGCCNAACACCAAGCTTCAGATGCTGCTGCGCGGTCAAAACATACTTGGCTACAAACATTACGCAGACGATACTGTAGANTATTTTGTTAAAAAATCCATAGAAAACGGTATCGATATCGTACGTATTTTTGACGCGCTGAATGACCTGCGCAACATGGAAGTTGCGGTAAAGGCAACCAAGGAATATGGTGGCACAGCTGAAATCGCTATGAGTTATACTATATCCCCCGTGCATACCGAGGAATACTTTGTAAACCTAGCAAAGCAAATAGTTGATATGGGCGCAGACCTTATCTGCATTAAGGATATGGCAAACCTGCTGCTTCCCTATCCCGCATATTCGCTGGTTAAAAAGCTTAAAGAATCTGTTGATGTGCCTATCGTAGTGCATACACACAACACAACGGGCACCGGCGCTATGACCTACCTAAAGGCGATTGAAGCGGGCGCAGATGTGGTAGACACTGCTCTATCGCCCCTTGGCGGCGGCACTGCACAGCCTGTAACCGAATCCTTAGTCGCAACCCTTGCCGGTACCGAGTACGACACCGGTCTTGATCTTCACCTGCTAACTCAAGCGGCGGAACTATTTAGACCAGCAGCGGAGCGCCTTGAAGAAGAAGGCTGGAGGGATGTAAAGCGCGTACTTTCAACGGACGTAAACACCCTTCGCTACCAAGTGCCGGGCGGTATGCTATCTAACCTAATAGGGCAGCTTAACCAAGCCGGCAAAATAGATCAATTTGAGGCAGTGCTGGAAGAAGTACCGCGCGTGCGCGAGGACTTCGGCTACCCGCCCCTTGTAACCCCCACAAGCCAAATTGTAGGTACCCAGGCGGTTATGAATGTAATTACGGGCGAAAGGTATAAGATGGTTCCAAACGAAAGCAAGGCGCTGCTCCGCGGCGAATACGGCAGGCTACCCGCCCCCGTAAACAAGGATGTTCAAAAGAAAATACTCGGCGATGAAGAGCCTATGGTCGATAGACCGGCTGATCATATCGCCCCGCAGCTTGAAGGCTTCCGTAAGGATATAGCACCCTATATAATTCAGGAAGAAGACGTGCTAAGCTACGCTTCATTCCCGCAGGTTGCCAAGAAATTCTTTGAGGATAGACAGGCGAGGATGCTTAAGGGCGACCCCACTGACTACAACCCTGAAAACGGCACTATGGCAATATAGAAACTTAGTGGTTATTTACCGCACTGTATAAAACCGGAGAAACACTATAATCTCCGGTTTTTTTATTTACGGTTTATGGTTTTATATAAATAAACACTTGCAGACTTTATGCTTATCTCAGCCTAAAGCAGTGCATAGATTGCAGCGAATTTTTTGATTTGGCAAAGCTTGGCGAAGGAAACATAGCGGCGCTATAGTGCCTTAACAAAGCAAAGACAAATCGGAAAAGGCGCGCAAGATAAAGCTGATTTAGGCTGAGATGAGTATTAATACATAAAAACTACCTAAGCACCTTGCCTAAAAATGCCTTAGTGCGGGGGTTCTGGGGGTTTGAAAAAAGCTCATCAGGGCTGCCCTGCTCCTGTACCTTGCCCTCGTCCATAAACAGCACCCTGCTTGAAACCTCCCTTGCAAACCCCATCTCGTGGGTTACTATTACGCATGTCATTCCTCCTTGCACTAGGGTTTTTATAACCGCAAGCACCTCTCCTACCATTTCAGGGTCAAGTGCGCTTGTGGGTTCATCAAAAAGCATAACTTCAGGGTCCATGGCAAGCGCACGTACTATTGCAAGACGCTGCTTTTGTCCGCCCGACAGGCGTCTTGGGTGTTCTTCCGCCTTGTCTGAAAGACCTACTCTGGCTAAAAGCTCATCTGCATATTCATCAGCTTCCTGCTGAGAGCGTTTTTTTAGCAGTACAGGTGCTAGGGTAATGTTCTGCTTAACAGTTAGGTGGGGGAATACATTAAAGTGCTGGAACACCATTCCCATTTTCTGTCTGTGCAGGTTTATGTCAACGCCCTTTTCCATAAGGTTTACACCCTCAAAAACAACGCTGCCGCTTGTGGGTATTTCAAGCAGGTTTAGGCACCTTAAAAATGTGGATTTTCCCGAGCCTGAAGGACCGATTATGGAAATCACTTCGCCCTTTTCTATATGTTCGCTTATGCCATTTAGCACTCTTAGGGAGCCAAAATCCTTGTATAAATCTATAGTTTCAATCACTTGCTTTAAGCCTCCTTTCAAATTTTGAAATCAGCTTGGATAGGCTGAACGTTAATACAAAGTATATTATGCCTACTATTACAAGCGGTTCAATTACAAGATACATGCTGCCGCGTACTGTGGCGTATGCCGTCATAAGGTCTCCGACGAAAAAGGTTGAAGCGAGAGAGGTTTCCTTTATTACCGTAACAAATTCGTTTCCAAGCGCAGGCAATATGTTTTTTATTGCCTGCGGCATAACTATGCGAAGCATTGTCTGCCTGCCGTTAAGCCCTAGCGTGCGAGCAGCCTCAGCCTGTCCGGGGTCTACCGCCTGTATGCCGGCCCTTACTATCTCGCACACATATGCGGAGGAGTTTATAACAAGCGCAATGCATACACAGGCGAATTTAGATAAGTTCATGAAGGGGAGCAGCTCGGGCAGCATGAAGTAAAATAGATATAACTGCAACAATAGCGGAGTGCCGCGTATAACTTCTACATAGCCTATCGCAAATATGCTTACCGCCTTTATACGGCTTCGGCGCATTAGCGCGAAAATACTCCCGAATATAGTGCCGAAAAATACCGTAATAAAGCTTAATAGAAGCGTTATACCTACGCCTTCCAGGAATAATCCCCAGTATTTAGTCAGCGCCCTAACTATATTACTTCCGAAATTTACAAACATCTACTTACCCGCCTTTCTCATAGACAGCCATTCAGTCTTTTCAATTGCGTGTTGTAATGCATATTCACTTACAGGGGTACCCAGCATATCAGGCTGGTTTAACACTTCCTTAAGCTTAGGTTTTATAGCTTCTATGCTGCTTCCCATATTTGCTAGACTTATGGGTATATTAAGGTTATTTAGAAAATCCATAAGCTCTATTGCCTTTCCGCTGCTTCCTTCCATAACAAGCTGCACAATGCTGCCCCATGCGACTATCTCCCCGTGTAGGTAATTTGAAATTCCATTTTCATGTTTAAGCGCATAGTACAGTGAGTGTGCAAGCGCGCCGTTTAGGGCTTCCTTTAGAAGTATGCTTACAATACCGGTGTTTACAATACAACACTCGCAGGCAAGGCGGTATTCCGAGTTGTCTTTACTTTCTTTTGCAGCTTCTATGGCTTTTTCACCTATACTTAAAAGGGTATCATAGCCCATGGTGGCTATATAAAGCCCAAGCAAGTCCTCATAATCAAGCCCCGTATAATCCCCGGCCTTGTACGCGCTCTCCACATGTTTTGCTATGCTATCTCCAATGCCCGCTCTTAGATACTCAGGGGGAGATGCTGCCAATATGCCCGTATGTATGAATACATGTTCAGGGGACTGGCGTAAAAAGAGGAATGGTTCTCTCTCATCATCGTACATTACGCTAAGCGCGGTTATGGCAGCGCATGTTGCGGGTATTGTAGGCAGGGTAAATACAGGTAGATAAGCATAATAACCTGCCGCTTTTGCTGCGTCTATAGCCCTGCCGCCGCCTATGCCTAGTATAATATCTGCGCCCGATTTTCGCGCTTCATCCGCAAGTTTTTTAGCTTGGAATCTTGTAGGTTCACCCGTGTATATCTCCACTAAAAGCTTTATACCGGAACCTTGCAAAGCTTCTTCAACATATTTAAGCCCCGCATTTAACGCATTTAATCCGCCTATTATTAATGCCTTTTTACCGTGTAGGTATATAAGCGCACCTAAATTGTCGTATGCATTTACGCCTATTGTATAATTGGGCAGTGCGGGGGACACATGGTTTGCAATACTGTCTACATGTTTTTTCATAAATCCGCCAACCTTTCTAAGCGCTTAAGCGCTTCTTTTAAGCTTTCCTCATTTCTGGCAAAGTGCAGGCGCATTAAACCATCTCCTGAATTATCGGGGAAAAAGCTTGAGCCTGGTACCGCAGCAATGCCTATTTCCCTTGTCATCCACTCACAAAAGGCGGTGTCGTCAAAGCCTTTGAAACGTGGAAGGTTAAGATAGGGGCTTATATCCGCAAGTACAAAATAGCTGCCCTCAGGTATAGTATGCTTAAGACCTATACTGCGTAGACCTGACAGGAATATATCCCTTTTCTCGGTGTAAAGCTTCTGTAATTGTTTATAGTAGTTTTTGCTAAAAAGAAGTCCTGTAAGCGCGGCCTCCTGCAAGGGGGCAGCAGCGCCTACGGTTAAAAAGTCATGGACCTTGCGGGCAGCATCCACCGCTTCTTCAGGGCCTATTAGGTAGCCTAGGCGCCAGCCTGTAATTGAATAAGTTTTTGAAAGCGAGGATACGCTAAGTGTGTTTTCCCACATGCCGGGCAGTGATGACATATACGTGTGCACATTCGGCTCATACACAATGTGCTCATATACCTCGTCCGTTATTACCCAAGCGTCGTGCTTTTTGGCGAGCTCACCTATTTTTAACAGCTCATCTTTTGTAAACACCTTGCCGCAGGGGTTTGAAGGGTTGCACACTACCAGCGCCTTTATACCATTTACAAAAGCGTTTTCAAGAGCCTGCCAATCTACATTATATTCAGGCGGCACAAGGGGTATAAATACAGCTTCCGCGCCTGACAGTATGGCGTCTGCATGGTAGTTTTCATAATATGGAGAGAATACACCCACTTTATCCCCGGGGTTAAGCACAGACATCATTGCACATATCATGGCTTCGGTTGCTCCGCAGGTGATTACAATTTCAGTTTCGGGGTCTATATCCCTGCCTATGGCATTGCCTTGTTTAATAGCCAGAGCTTCTCTAAAGGTTTTTGAGCCGAAAGTAATTTCATATTGATGGGGACCTTCCTGTGCCGCTTTTTTTAGCGCCTGTATTAGCTGTATTGGCGGGTCAAAATCCGGAAAACCTTGGGATAGGTTTATTGCACCGTATTCATCCGAAATACGGGTCATGCGGCGTATTACGGATTCTGTAAACTTATGTGTTTTGCTACTTATCTGTGGCATGAAATGGGTTTCCTTTCCTTAAGTTTCGCATTATAGTGTGTACATCCGATGCATTATTATGCATCACATTAGGTATTTTAACATCTTTTTGTATAATTGTACAGTGTTTTTGTATTTTTATGCTTGACAAGTAGTTTTTTGTGTATTATAATGCGCTTCATAAACGGTTAAGGAGGTATCACCATGAAAAAACTAGTTGCTATTTTTATGACAATACTATTTGTTGCCCTATCATTTACAGGTTTTGCCGGCGGACGCCTTGATGCAATCAAAAAAGCCGGAAAGCTGGTAGTTGGTACATCACCCGACTATCCCCCCTACGAATTTCCCGGTCCTGATGGCGTAACCGTAGGTGCGGATATCGATTTTGCACAGTATATAGCCGATGCCCTTGGCGTTGAGCTTGTAATTGAAGCTTTCACATTTGAAGCGGTGCTTGCAGCCATTGCCGCAGGTAAAATAGATATAGGCATTGCTGGATTGGATCCCACACCCGAACGCCGCTCAAGCATGGATTTCACTGACATTTATTATAACGAAGCCAACCAGATGATACTTATCCGTAAGGAAGATGCGGATAGTATTAAAACCCTCGCCGATTTCGCAGGCAAAAAGGTTGGTGCCCAGAACGGCACTTTGCAGCAAAAATTAGTTGAAGAGCAGCTGCCCGATTCTGAAATGGAACTTGTTACGCTTATACCCGATGGCGTAATGATGCTGCAAACCAAAAAGATAGACGGTCTGGCGCTTGCAAGCGTAGTTGCTAATGGGTACACAGACACCAACCCTAACCTTGTAGTGTGCGAAAGCCAGTTTGACTATGTTTCAGAAGGCATAGCCGCAGGAATACCCTTAGGTGAGCCTGAGCTTCTCGAATTCCTAAATGAGATAATAGCGGAAGTTAACGAAAAAGGTCTTTTCCATGAGTGGATTGATAAAGCTGTACAGATAAGCAATGAGATGAACAAGTAATACTTATCTCAGCCTAAATCAGCTTTATCTTGCGCACCTTTTCCGATTTGTCTTTTCTTTACTCAGTCAACATAGCGCCGCTATGTTTCCTTCTTAAAGCTTTGCCAAATCAAAAAATTCGCTGCAATCTATGCGCTGATTTAAACTGAGAAAAGTATAAATTACTATCGTCACCAGTGGTAAGGGCGGCATTATTGCCGCCCTTTATATTAACTACTCTTATGCTGTGGCGTATATTTTGAAAGGTGATGATTTGTATGAATTATCGCCACTTAAAAGAGCAGGTATTGTGCGTGATTCTTATCTAAACTGAGAAGCTTTTAGTACAAACAAAATCCATTTATTTAACGAAAGGGCAAGCAGCTTCGCTCGCCCCTTCGCCGTGCAAGAATAATAGGAGCAGTACATGAAAAAGTACTTTTGCTGCGAATACAATGGCTACAGCTAGAGTGTAGAGTCCTTATGTAAAAAACAAGAGAAAATTATGTGAAAAACAAATGAAATTTGCTGTTTTTTATACATCACTCATTGTGAAGCAATCGTGCAATATACACAAGGCTTACCACCTCATTTCTTGTGAATACACACAAATCATGTTATAATTTGCTCGGAATTTTTTTTGGGAGGATTAATGCTTTGGACGAACTGCACATGCAAATGCCCGACACTTATGACAAGGAGCGCATAAAGCAATCTATCATAGGCAAGCTTCAGCGCTACAACGGACGTACCTTAGAGAACGCCACAAAGCAACAGATTTATATTGCCGTCGCTTCCACAGTACGGGATTATATAATGGAAAAATGGACGGCAACTAGGAATAAGAACAAAAAGAACAACGAAAAACGCCTTTACTACCTGTGCATAGAATTTTTGCTCGGCAGGAGCTTATACACAAACACGCTCAACATGTGCGCCACCGAAGTATTCACGCAGGCGCTTACAGAGCTTGGGCTTGAATGGTTCAACGTTATAAAGGAAGAAGCGGACCCCGGTCTTGGCAACGGCGGCTTAGGGCGCCTTGCAGCATGTTTTATGGACAGCTTGTCAAGCTTAGGTCTACACGCTATGGGCTGTACTATACGCTATGAATACGGTCTTTTTAGGCAGAAGCTGTCGGGCGGTCAGCAGATAGAGCTTTCCGACAACTGGCTTGAAAACGGCAATGTATGGGAAGTTGCCCGTATGGAAGATGCCTGCGATGTGGTTTTCGAAGGCAAAGTAGTAGAAAAAGAGGTTGACGGCCGCATGGTATTCTCTGTCGAAGGCGGAAATGTGGTTGAAGCCGTACCCTACGATATGCCAATAGTAGGTTTTGACAACGGCGTTGTAAACTCCCTTCGCATGTGGCGTGCCCGCAGCAAGGAAAGCTTTGACCTGAGCGCATTTTCTTCAGGTGACTATGAAAGAGCTTCGCGCGAGCAGGACATGGCAGCCACCATTTCAAGGGTACTATATCCTGATGACAACCACTTTGAGGGCAAATCCCTAAGACTTAAGCAAAGCTATTTCTTTGTAAGCGCATCAATGCAATATGCCATAAAGGACTTTAAGAGCAGAAACGGTAAAAACTTTAGGCTGCTGCCCGATAAGGTGGTATTCCAGCTTAATGATACGCATCCAGGCTTTGCTATACCGGAACTTATGCGCATACTTATAGATAACGAAGGTCTTGGCTGGGACGAGGCTTGGAACATAACAACCCGCTGCATAGCTTATACCAACCATACAGTAATGCCGGAAGCCCTTGAAAAATGGCCGGAAGAGCTTGTAAGGCGCACGCTTCCGCGCATATACATGATACTTGAAGAAATAAACCGCCGCCTTGGCGAAAAGCTGTGGAACTCTTTCCCTGGGGATTGGAACCGTATAGCGCGCATGTCCGTACTGGCTTATGGCTATGTACATATGGCTAACCTATGCGTATCCACTGCATTTTGTGTAAACGGCGTAAGCCAATTGCATGGCAATATTTTAAAGGAAAAAACTTTCAACGACTACTATAAGATTTCCCGTGACAAGTTTACCGCAATAACAAACGGTATAACGCACAGGCGTTGGCTTATAGCCTGTAACCCGCGGCTTACAAACCTAATAACCGATACTATTGGCGAAGCTTGGATTAAATCCCCTGAAAGGCTTGAGGATTTGCTTCCCTATGCCGATGATGCCGCTTTCCGCGATGAATTCTACAAGATTAAGCAGCACAACAAGGAATATTTCAACAAAGTACTAAAGGACAGGCAGGGATTTGAGCTTAATACTGACTTTATATTCGACGTACAGGTAAAACGCCTGCACGAGTACAAGAGGCAGATGTTAAATGCCCTGCATATATTGGTACTGTATAACCGCATAATGGACGACCCCAATTTCACTATGGAGCCAAGGGTGTTCATATTCGGTGCAAAGGCAAGCCCGGGCTATACCAAGGCTAAGATGATTATCCGCTTTATACTCGCCGTTGCAAGGCTTATAGACGCATCGCCTAGAGCAAGGAAAATGCTTAGGATTCTCTTCCTTGAAAACTACGACGTGTCCTACGCCGAAGCGCTTATGCCCGCTGCCGATATAAGCGAACAGCTTTCAACCGCAGGCATGGAGGCAAGCGGAACCGGCAATATGAAGTTTATGATGAACGGTGCTGTTACCATAGGCACCATGGACGGCGCAAACGTTGAAATACACGAATTGGTTGGCGATGATAATATATATATCTTCGGTATGCGTGCGGATACGGTTGAAAACCTTCTGCAGGAGGGCGGCTACGACCCGATGGCTATATTCGAAGCCAACGCCGAGGTGCGTAAGGCTATGAGCCAAATTATCGATGGCACGCTGTTCCCGGATAACCCTGCAATAATACAAGGGCTGTACCACGACCTGCTCTTTGGCGTACGCGGAGGCAGAGCCGATGCTTTCTTCGTACTTAAAGACTTTGGCAGCTATTCCATGGCGCAAAGGCGCATAAATAACGATTTTAAGGACAGGGATGCCTGGCTTAAGAAGGCGGTAATAAATACCGCAAAGAGCGGCTTCTTCGCAAGCGATCGTTCTATACAGGAGTATAATGAAAGGATATGGCATCTATAAACAACAATAAAACTACTATAAGCTATGTGGCTATGGCCGGCATTATCGCCGGTATATACGCCGCGCTCACCGTATTTCTAGCGCCCATAAGCTTTGGCGTGCTCCAGTTCAGGGTTTCTGAGGCGCTTACCTTGCTCCCGGTTATGCTTCCAACTAGTATACCGGGGCTTACTATCGGCTGCTTCTTTGGCAACCTTATTTCGGGCGCGCCTTGGCAGGATATAGTGTTTGGCTCAATAGCAACACTATTAGCCGCTATGGGCACCCGCTTTTTAAGGCGCCATATGTGGCTTGCGGCATTTATGCCTGTGCTTTCAAACGGGCTTATAGTGGGCGCGGTGTTATCCTTTGTGAACGGCATACCATTTTGGTCTACGGCAGCAAGCGTTGCTGTAGGCGAGGCAGCTGTATGTTATATGCTTGGCATACCGCTGATAAAGCTTCTTAAAAACCACTTTAAGGATGAATATTTAGGGGGATAAGCAATGTTCTATTTTGACCCTACTTACATAATTATAATACCGGGGCTAATACTTGCGCTATGGGCGCAAGCAAGCGTACAGTCTGCATTCAAAAAATACGGTAGAATACCCTCAAGCTATAACGGCACAGCAGCGCAGGTTGCAAGGGCTATGCTTATTAGTTCCGGCAATGACGATGTTGCAATAGAGCCGACACAAGGCACCCTTGGCGACCATTATGACCCTAAAAAGCGCACACTGAGGCTGTCTGATGGAGTATATTCCTCAAACAGCATAGCAGCCATAGGCATAGCAGCGCATGAAGCGGGGCACGCCATGCAGCAGAAAGAAGGCTACCCTTTCTTAAAGCTTAGAAGCGCTTCAGTGCCTGTTGTAAACATCACATCGAATTTAAGCATACCGCTTTTTATGATAGGTTTATTATTGTCCTTTGAGCCGCTTATAACATTCGGCATAATACTATTTGCGACGGGTGTATTGTTTTCGCTTATTACACTGCCTGTAGAGTTTGATGCAAGCCGCAGAGCTGTTAAAATGCTAAATGATAACTATATACTAAGATCCCGCGAAGAGGAAGATGGCGTAAAAAAAGTGCTGCGTGCCGCAGCTATGACTTATGTTGCTTCAGCGGTGGTATCCTTGCTGCACCTTGCTCGCTTGGTACTGCTTGGCAACAGGCGCAGAAGGGATTAGATAAATATATAAACTATCATCTCCGCAATAACTGCAAGGGCTACTACGAGAATAACCGGAAAATCAAAAAGGCTTGCCGCTATCGCAGCTATTCCCCCCATAAGTCCGACTATGGGCGTTGAAGGGTCAATCCCCAGAACACCCGGGAATATAAGGGCTGCAAGCGCAGTATATGGAATATAGCTTAGAAAGCGTTCCCAATAAGGGCTGAGCTTTCTTTTTTTGCTCTGAAGGGCAGGGAACGCCCTTGGTATATATGTAACGAGCATCATAAAGAAAATAAGCAGATATATGTTCATACTACTGCCCTTTCATCTGGCAGGGCGGTTGCGAAAAATGCGCCCGCCAGCATGGATATTATTATATTTAATCCATTACCCATAATAGTAGATAACAGCACATTTACAAGCGCTGTAAAAACAACAGTAAGCAGTATTTTTCTGCTCGCTTTAAGGCTTGGCATAAGCATCGAAATAAAGGCGGCGTATATGGCTATGCCAAGCGCATCTGCAAATTTTGATGATACCACGTTCATAAGCAGTGCTCCTGCAAGCGTACCCAAAGACCAGCTTGTATACAGCATAAGATTCATACCACCAAGGAAAGAAGCATAATCTTCCTGTTTTTTGCTGAGTGAAAAAAGTGTAAAGCTTTCATCGCATATAACATAGGAAAGTATAAGCTTTTTAATAAGGGATTCATCCTTAAGACGGTTCATAATATATGTACTCATAACCAAATGTCTTAGGTTAATAAAAAAAGTACCTAATATTATAATTAGTGGCGATGCGCCCTTTGCTATCATCTCTACCGCAAAAAATTGAGAGCTGCCCGCAACCACTATCATGGACATAAGCGTTGCTTGAACTACGCTTAAACCCGCATGCCTTGCGGAAAGCCCAAAGGATATGCCTACGGATACCATGCCTATACATACGGGCAATGATGTTTTAATACCTTCTTTGAAAGAACGCAAATCCCCACCCCCTTGCGGTATTATACCATAAAAGGGTGGGGGAAATACATTTATACTTTATATTACCAAGAATGCCTCATGGCGTTTTCTACAGCATTTTGATGTTCCGAATCTATCCTATTAGTTTCGTGGGTTTTACTGTTGTGAAAATGTATGCAGAAATGACCTTCATAATCATTGCCGGGTATGGTATCGTCCTCATGGGGCATACTGTTCATGCTGGCTGCGTACACGCGCCCATTGTATTTTACAAGTATGGGTCTTCTGTCCCAGCTCCATGTGCCGCCTACGGCATCTTTAAATATGGCAGTCTGTTTTGCGTTAAGCGGCTCTGCGTCTAGGTGGTTGTATCCGCTCCAGCGTTTTGCGGAAAACACCTTACCTGAGCGTATATCCTTTATGGAGAATATTGCGTTTTTCGGTATTCTGGTTGAACCGCCATTAAACCAATCCAGTTTTTCTGTTTCCACCGTATAGTTAGCTGCGTTTTTACCGAACAGCTTTTTAATAGTAGCATTGCCTGCGGTGCCGTCAACAGTAAGCCCGCTGCTTTTTTGGAAAGCTTTTACGGCCTCAACCGTTTTATCGCCATATTTACCATCTATGGCGTAGCTGTAAAAGCCCTTTATTTTAAGCGCTTGCTGAAGTGCCGTTACGTGTTTGCCGGAGTTGTTTTTACGGGAAGTGTTTGGTACATCTATCTGCCCTATACGGGTTATACCCTTCATTTTAGGGTCATCATCTATGCTGGTTTCGCTCACCTTGCCGAATATATGCATTATTGTTTCGTAGTTTGTTTTACCTGTTACTTTGAGTTTGTTTTTCTTCTGGTAAGTTTCTAAGGCTTCCCTTGTCATCTTACCGAATTTACCGTCCACAATACCGCTGTAACAGTTTTTAATCTGGAGTGCCCTTTGGAGCTTTTCAACATCCTCCCCGCTGTCGCCGTATTTTACATAGCCGGGAGCGTCTCCAAGTGCGCGTATATTTTTAGCCTTAGCGTATTTGCTGTTTGAAATAATCTCCTCAGTTTTTTGCAGTTTTTTAAGGGAACTTGAGGGCAGATCTACAAATTTACACATAATATAGCCTTTTTTGCCATCATAGCGCACATTGTAAAAATCCCCTTTTATGCCGAGTACAGCTACCTTGGTGCCTTTGTTAAGCACTGCATAATAGTCGCAATCGGTATTCGCCTTCATTCTGAAAAAAACCTTATCCGCATTTATTTTAGCTGTGTAAGACTGAGCCCCATGCGCCACAAGCACGGTACTTACTAAAAGCAGCGTAACTATTATAAGTAAATTAATACGTTTTTTGTACATTGAAATCCTCCTTAATCTGACGATGTTACAACGGACACCATTAATATATTACAAATTGATTAAAATTGCAAGCCTTTTTTGAAAATATTTTTAATATTTTTATTTGTTTACATTCAGACTTGACGATAGGCAACAATATTGTTACAATTATGTTAGAATTAGTTAGAACAGATGGAGGGAGAACGATGAAAAGAAACAGCCTCATCATAATATTAATACTTACAGTAGCTTTGCTGCTTTCAGGCTGCGGCAAGCAGGATAAGGCGGCAGAGCAGGCAACGGAAGCCCCTACCCAGCCTATGCCTATGGAGTCTACGCAGGTACCGGTACCGGAATTTAATATGGAACTGCCAGAGGGATATGATCCCGCTTCGGAAGAAGACCCCGGCTCTATAATAGACAGCGGTGCAGCTGCCGCCGGTGTCCACGTATACGCAGGCTCAAGCCCCATACCCATAGACCCTGTAGACATGCCAAGCCCAACCCCGCGCAAGGCGCTTGCATTTACTTACGCAAAATACACTGCGGATAAATTGGGCTTAAGCTTTGAATCCGTCGCCGGTTATGACGTAGACGATTCCCAAGAGAACATATATAAGCTTACAGAGCCCGCCAGCTCCGTTAAGGATAATTACGCCGCTGAAATAACCCTGTCTTTCGCGCCCATTACAAAAAATTACAATATAAATAATGTACGTACCGATTTGCGCTCAACGCTTGATAACCTAGGCAAAATAAACTACAAAACTTGGGAAACTACAAGCACGAGCAAGCGCACACTGCTTGGCAAGGAAGGCTACTACGGCAACTACCGCGGCGTGCTGTTTGACGGCACTATAGTAAGGGGAAGGGTGCATATGGCTGTAGTAAACGATAAACTGCTCACCCTGCACGTAAGCTGCCCCGGCTGGTACAACACAGACTATATGAGCGTATACTCTCATATAAGAAACACGCTTAAGTTGCTGTAATATTATAAAAACATCGACATAACGACGGTTAAACTGATAAACAAAGCCCTAGCTTATAAGTTAGGGTTTTTTAGGTAAATTATTCTTGGTAAGTATAGGGTTTTTATATGTTTTGTTTATTGTAAGAATAATTTCAAATTTTTGGGGCTATTAATCTGCTATCCATATCACCACAAACGGAAAAATCAATACGATATATATAAAGGTATTTTTATATTTGAATAGTTTAGACTTTTCTTTACAATCGGTATTTTCATTGTATTTGTTTTGACGATAGCTCATCTGTTGTGCTATCCTGCTTCAAATACGGCGCTAGCATCGCCGGGAGAGGAGCGGGGTCATGCTTAATTTTGTGTTTATTTCACCTCATTTTCCGTCGAATTACTACCTGTTCTGCAGGGCGCTTAAGAACAACGGCGTTAATGTGCTGGGGATTGCCGATACGCACTATGACAACCTAAGCCCAGAGCTTAAAGAAGCTCTGAGCGATTATTACCAAGTACCAAGCCTTGAAGATGGCGATGCAGTTTTAAGAGCCGTGGCTTGGTTTACCCATAAATGGGGCAAGATTGACTGGCTTGAAAGCAATAATGAATATTGGCTTATACAAGACGCTTGGCTGCGCACAATGTTTCATATTGATACAGGACCCATGCTAAATGATATGGAAAAATTCAAGCGCAAAAGCCAGATGAAGATACTCTTTAATGAAGCAGGCGTTAAAACAGCATCCGGTGAAGTGGTTACTACCCGTGAAAATGGGCTTGAATTTGCTAACAAATATGGATATCCTTTAATAATTAAGCCGGATATAGGTGTGGGTGCCCATGGCATTTACAAAATATATAATCAGGATGATTTGAACCGCTTTTTCGATAAAAAGCCTTATGAGCCTTATATTATGGAGGTGATGGTTAATGGACAAGTGTGTTCCTATGATGCCATACTGGATAGTAAGGGCACGCCCCTTTATGAAACCGGCAACATTACCGTAATTTCCTTAGTAGATGTGGTTAATGATAACCTAGACAGTGTGTTTATGCTGCTCCCCGAGCCTGCTCAAGATGTGCTTAAAGCGGGGCGCAATACGGTTAAAGCGTTTGGCGTTAAAAACCGTATGATACACTTTGAGTTTTTTCGCCTTATGGAAGACCAAGAGGGTTTGGGCAAGAAAGGCGATATTGTAGGGCTTGAAGTAAATATGCGCCCTTCAGGCGGTATATCGCCCGATATGATGAACTACGCAGGCAGCATTGACATATATAGGCTGTGGGCGGACATGGTGTGCCATGACCGTATTTGGCTTGAGGAAGGACGCCGCACCTTTGTATGCCCTTTCGTTGGTCTTAGGGACAATCAAGCATATAAGCTTAGCCATGAAGATATAATGGAGCGCTACGGGCACCGCATAGTAAAGCAAGGGCGCGTACCGGATGCTATGAGCGGCGCTATGGGAAATTATTATTACATTGCGCAATGTTTAGATAGGGAAGAAGCGGATGCTTTTATAGCTGCCGTTTCAGAAAGGGTATAAGATGTTAGTACGCCATCAGCATTATTACAGCAATATTTTATCCAGAGATACTCATTCTATAATATATGGTCATGGGGGAAAGCCGGTGCTAGTGCTGCCCTCGCAGGACGGCGTAGCCCAAGATTTTGAGGGCTTTGGTATGCTCCCGTCCTGTGAGCCTCTTTTGAACGATGGGCTTATTACCCTATACTGTGTGGACAGCATTGATAAGGAAACATGGTCCAATTATAATGGCAATCCCCGCAGCCGTATGGAGCTGCACGAAAAATGGATACAACACTTAACACAGGAATATGTGCCTTTTGTAAAGGCGGATTCGCTCTGGCAGGGCAGGCTCATGGCGCTGGGCTGCAGCATGGGCGGCACTCATTCGGGTAATCTGGTGCTTCGCTTCCCCAACCTGTTTGACAGTCTAATAGCCATGTCCGGCGCTTTTGATGCTTCATGGCTGCTTCATGGCTACATGGATGATATAGTATACATAAATTCTCCCGTACACTATATGCCTAACTTACCTAAGGACCATTATTTTGTAGATGCACTCAACAGCTGTAAAATGGTGTTCTGTGCGGGACAGGGTGCATGGGAAGATGAGATGCTCCGTACTATGGGTATACTTAAAAGCGTTTTTGACGAAAAAGGCATAAATGCTTGGATAGATTTATGGGGTTATGATGTAAACCATGACTGGCCTTGGTGGCGTAAACAGCTTGCCTATTTTCTGCCTATAGTTATGGATGCGGTTGGAGCATAATAACAGCAATAATAAAACATATGCAGCGTTTTTGTTGCAGATGTTAATGTGCTAGCAAAGTCCCAGTTTTCTGAAATGGGATTTTGTTAGTTTAATACTTATATCAGCCTAAAGAACCGTTCCGACGGTTATCCTTTGTGATATTGCTCCTCTCCTCGTCCTTTGCTATAATTAGCTTGTTTTTTTAACGAAAGGATTCAATGCATGCAAAAACTAAAAGCCCTCTTTGCCCCCCGGGACATGACGGAAGGCACTCCTTGGAAAAACATACTCATGTTTGCCGTTCCTTTGCTGCTTGGAAATTTGATACAGCAGCTATACAATGCTGTTGATACCGCCATTGTAGGCAGGTATGTGGGAGATGACGCTGTTGCCGCTGTAACATCCTGTATGCCTGTTATTAACCTGCTTTTAGCGCTCATGGTGGGCATTGGGATGGGTACTAGTATCCGTGCATCACAGTATTATGGAGCGAGAGATAAGGAAAACTTATCGCTTGTTATAGGCAACTGCCTTACCCTTACATTGCTTAGCTCGATTATTATTATGGCTGTCGGTATTCCCCTTGTGCCGGTGCTTTTAAACCTGCTTAACACACCTGCTGAGATTATGGAATGGACCGGTCAATACCTCAATATTTACCTTGCCGGTGTTTCTGGTGCTATGTTTTACAACATGCTTTCAGGTATACTAAGGGGCTTGGGTGATTCACTCTCCGCCCTTGGCTTTCTTATCATAGCTGCACTCTTAAATGTTGTGCTTGACCTATGGTTTGTTATTCAGTTTGATATGGCTGTGGCGGGCGTTGCGCTTGCTACTATTTTGTCACAGGGTGTTTCTGCTGTGCTTTGTTTTATCAAACTAAAAAGTATGTCAACACTATTTGATATTAACCGAAAGACACTTCGTCTTAACAAAAAAACCTCACTTGATATGATTAAATTAGGCTTGCCCACAGGTTTTACGCAGGCGGCCTTTTCCCTTGCAATGCTGCTTATTCAGCGGCTTGAAAATAGTTTTGGTCCTATGTTCATTGCCACTACCGGCATTGTTAAGCGTGTAGATGGCTTTACAATGCTTCCAAGCTTTTCCTTTGGCAGCGCTATGACTACCTTTATCGGGCAAAATGTAGGCGCCAGAAAGTATGACAGGCTGCATAAAGGCGCCGTTCAGGGTGCTAAACTGGCTTTTTTTACGTCTATTGTATTAACATGCGCTATTCTCCTGTTTGGCCGCAGTATGCTTGGCATCTTTACTAATACGCAGGAAGTAATAGACCTTGGCATGAATATAATGTATATCTTAGTACCCGGATACCTAGCTATGGGTCTTACTCAAACCATGTCGGGTGTGATGAGAGGAGCGGGCGATACAGTAACCCCTATGGGTATTTCGCTTTTTAGCGCCATATTAGTGCGTACAACGCTTGCTTATGTCTTGGTAGAGCTTTCAAAAACGCCTGAAAATCCAATAGGTAACCCCTTAATGGTATATGTTTCCATGGTAATCAGCTGGGTTACAGGCGCTTTAGTAAATGTATACTTCTACCGCCGAGGCAACTGGAGAAGGTTGTTGCCTACTAAAGATGAAGCCTGCCATGAAGCTTTTGAATGATTTTAGGCTTGAATTTTCTTGAATATACACTCTTTATTTATCTAGTCTGACAAATGAATAATAAAAGGAGGGAGTTACACGTTGTAAGAAACTCCCAGATGCTTTTTACTTTTTATACTTATAATTACCGTTTTCTATAAGCGCTTCATACCTTTTTAGCGCTTTACTTAAAATATTTTCCCAAGACATGGGTATGCTTTCTTTTGCGTTTTGTCCTACGTTTTCGGCAAGTTCATTATTTTCAAGAAGCAGTTTAAGTTTTTCAAAAAGGCTTTCGGGTGTATTGTCGCATAGGAATCCGTTTACGCCGTCTTCCACGATTTCAGCTGCGCTGCTACCATCTATAAGTATTGAAGGGGTTGCCATAACAGCTGCCTCCCTTACTACCATAGGCGCATTGTCGTATAGAGATGGGAAAACAAAAGCTAAAGCTCTTGAATAAAGCGCGTCAAGCACAGCGGAATCATCTATATGCCCTATAAGCTTTGCGTTGTTTTTAAGCCCAAGCTCTTCTATGTCTTTCTGTATAGATTTCTCATCAGGACCTCTGCCGGCAAGTAAAAGCACAAAATCCTCACCGCTTTTTTTAAGCAGCGCAGCGCTTTCAAGCACTAATTTTATATTCTTCTTATAGTTTATCTGCCCTACAAACAGCAGCATGTTTTTATCGCCTATGCCGTAGAGTTCTTCTACTTGCTTTATTTTTTCCTTATCTAATGTGCGAAAGTTTACGCCGTTTGGCATTACAGTAATTTCACCCTTAAAGCCGTAGCTATAGAGTACATCGGCGGTGGACTTGCTTACCGCCCATACTTCGTCGCATTTTTCGTAGAAGGAAACAACATTGCTTATAAGCGCTTTTGATATTGTTTCGCTTTTAGTTGCCTTGTAAAAATCGTCGTAATATTTGGAATGGAATGTAGCAACTAGCGGAATTCCTTTACTTTTAGCAATTCTAACAGCCTCAATACCGGCTGCGAAGGGGCTGTGCGCATGGGCTATGTCTATTTTAGCCGCCCTCATGCGCCTACGGTAATGTGTATCAAGCACAGGACTTCCTGTGCTGTATTGGGATATAGTGGGTATTTTAACTGCGCTGTAGTCAATAAGGTCAAATGGGAGCATAGCTCTATTGCCAAAGTGATATAAGGGTGCGCTCACCGTAACCTTTGCGCCAAGCTTTGGCAGCGTTTCAGCGTACGCCAACACTACCCTGCCTACGCCATCTGCAATGGGAATGAAAGTATCGGTAAAAAGACCTATATCCATACCTTTCCCTCCTTTTTAATATTATAGCTTTTACAAATTCCCTTGGCAAGGTTGCATAAAAAGACCCTTATATACATTGACAAAGGAGCAAACTTATTATACGATATAGCTATAAAAATGAGGGGGTAACCGCCATGGAAAAGAAAACCATCGTCATTGGCGTTATTGGTGCGGACGTGCATGCCGTCGGTATCCAAATATTATACTATGCATTCTCTGAGGCGGGCTTTAATGTAGTAAACCTTGGGGTAATGGTATCACAGGAAGAATATATCGAAGCGGCGATTGAATCAAATGCCGAAGCAATCGTCGTTTCTTCATTATATGGCCATGGAGAGCTGGACTGTCAAGGGTTTAGAGAAAAATGCGAGGAGGCAGGGCTTGAAGGCATACTGCTTTATGTAGGGGGCAATATAGTCGTAGGCAAACAGCCTTTTGAAGACGTGGAAAAACGCTTCAAGGCAATGGGCTTTGACCGTGTTTTCGGTCCCGGTACTGCGCCTGAAACCACAATAGATGCTCTTAAAGAAGATTTGCTGGGTATAAAGTAGTAGATGCAAGCTGTACTGCTCATAGATTTTGGTTCTACATTTACAAAACTTACCGCGGTAGACCTTGAAGAAAGGCGCATACTTGCAGCTGCGCAGAGCTTCACTACTGTTGAGAGCGATGTAATGCAGGGCTTTAACTGCGCACTTGAAATATTACAGGAACAGCTTGGCGGAGTGGAATTTATAAAGCGCCTAGCATGTTCAAGTGCGGCGGGCGGGCTTCGTATGGTGGCGTCAGGGCTTGTGCCCTCGCTCACCGCTAAGGCCGCAAAGCTTGCTGCCTTTGGCGCAGGCGCGAAAGTTATAAAGACGTTTTCATATGAACTAACTGACGAAGATATAGACGTAATAGACGATATTGCCCCTGATATATTCCTTTTAACTGGCGGTACTGACGGCGGTAATGTCAAGGTAATACAGCATAATGCGGGGCTAATTGCAACGGCTAAAAAGCCTTTTCCCATAGTAATAGCCGGCAACAGAAGCGCGGCTAAAGTATGCCATGAAGTTATAGCTAGCGATATCCACCCTACATATATAACCGAGAATGTTATGCCGGAATTAAACAGGCTTAACATTGCCCCTGCGCAGGCGGTAATAAGGGAAATATTTTTAGACAGGATAGTATCTGCCAAGGGTTTAAGCCATGAAAAGGCGCTTATAGAGGGCATAATTATGCCAACGCCCGCATCTGTTTTAGCTGCGCTTAGCCTACTATCTAAAGGTACTGAAAAAACAGAGGGTATAGGCGAAATAATGTGCGCAGACCTTGGAGGCGCGACCACAGATGTGTATTCTATAGCAAAGGGTTATCCGCTTAATCCCTCTGTAATGCTTAGCGGTCTTAGAGAACCCTTTGAAAAGCGCAGCGTAGAGGGCGATATAGGTATGCGCTATAGCGCAAAGGGCATAGTAGATGCGCAAGGCTTGGAAGAGATTATTAACATTAGCGGTTTAAGTAAAGAAGAGGCGGAAAATTACTTAAGCGAAATATCAAAAGATAAGTCCCGATTGCCAAGCGATAATAAAACAAAGGCTATGGATTTTGCGCTTGCTGCACTTGCTATACGTACGGCGCTTATACGCCACGCGGGAGAACTTGAGCGCATATACACCCCAAGCGGCGCAGTATATAAGCAGCAGGGCAAGGATTTAACGGGTATAGATAAAATAATACTTACAGGCGGCGCGCTTGTACACTCTGATAACCCGCAGGCTATACTGGATATCGCTATTTCAAACATAGAAGAAAGCAGCCTTGTGCCAAGAAACCCTAAAGCCATAGTGGATAGGGGCTATATATTATCAGCAATGGGGCTATTATCTACATATGATGAGGAAAGTGCAATTAATATAATGAAACAATATATAGGAGGGCATGTTGATGGAACTGGCCAATAAGCGCTACGATGATGAGGAGTTTTTTAGGGAGAGGGAGAAAGTGCTTAAAACCTGGCACACGGGGCAAGAGGTAGATTTAAGCGAAGCTGTTGAGTATCAGCGCAGCATAAAAACGGAAAAGCGCTTCTGTACCAAGCTGGGTAATGCCATAAAAGGGAAAAAAACACTTGTGCAGCCAAGGGCGGGGGTTGCGCTTGTTGATATGCATGTTCAGCTACTGCAATATCTAGAAAATGAGGGTGAGGCGGACTTACTTCCCACTACCATAGACAGCTATACTCGCCTTAACCGCTATGAGGATGCGGAGCACGGCATTAGGGAATCCAAAACGCATGGTAAATCTATGCTTAACGGTTTCCCGGCGGTAAACTACGGCGTTAAGGGCTGCCGAATGGTAACAGAGGGTGTTAAAAGCCCTGTGCAGGTACGCCATGGCACGCCCGATGCAAGGCTGCTTGCCGAAACTGCCTATGCGGGGGGCTTTACAAGCTTTGAGGGCGGGGGTATATCCTACAACATACCCTATGCGAAAAACGTACCGTTAACTGAAACCATAAAAAAATGGCAGTATGTGGATAGACTGACAGGTTACTACGAGGAGCAGGGTATCTCATTAAACAGAGAGCCTTTTGGTCCGTTAACAGGCACGCTTGTGCCGCCCTGCGTATCTAATGCGGTGGCTATAATAGAGGGTCTGCTTGCAGCAGAGCAGGGGGTAAGGGACATTACCCTTGGCTACGGTCAGTGCGGCAATCTTGTGCAGGACGTTGCGGCTATAGAATCTCTGCGCTATATGAGCGAAAAATACCTTAAACGCTTCGGCTATGACGGCTATATATTGTCAACCGTGCTGCACCAATGGATGGGCGGTTTCCCGCAGGACGAGGCGAAAGCCTTTGGCGTTATATGCTGGGGGAGCGCGGTTGCAGCCCTTGCTAAAGCAACAAAGGTAATAGTAAAAACGCCCCACGAGGCTATGGGCGTACCCACAAAGGAAGCGAACGCTGCAGGCTTAAGGGCAACAAAGCAGGTTATTACCATGCTTGCTGACCAGGCGCTGCCTCAAGATAGTGTACTTCTTAGCGAAATAGATTTAATAAATAGGGAAACAGAGCAGATACTGGAGCGTACGCTTGAACTTGGCGATGGGGATATAGCTATAGGCACCGTTAGGGCATTTGAAGCCGGCGTAATAGATGTGCCCTTTGCCCCCAGCAGGTTTAACGCAGGTAAAATGATGCCTGCCCGCGACCATGACGGCGCTGTACGCTTTTTAAACGTTGGTAACCTGCCCTTTGACGATAGTATTAAGGCTTTCCACAAGAAAAAGCTTGATGAAAGGGGCAAAGCGGAAGGCAGGGGAGTAAACTTCCAGATGGTAGTGGATGATATATATGCGATAAGCAAGGGACGCTTAGTTGGGCGCCCCCATAAATAATATGGAAAGAGGGAAGAAAATGAAAATCACAAAAATAATCTGCTCAGAAGGGCGCACAGGTTTTTATTTTGATGACCAGAAAGCAATAAAACAGGGCGCGAAAACAGATGGAAACATGTACGTAGGTGAGCCGGTTACTAAAGGCTTTACATCCGTTCGCCAAGCGGGGGAATCCGTAAGCGTAATGCTGGTGCTTGATAATGGTGATATAGCCATAGGCGATTGCTGCGCCGTGCAGTATTCGGGCGCCGCAGGACGGGATCCGCTTTTCTTGGCGGATGAATATATGCCACTAATAGAAAACGAAGTTGCCGAGCATTTTGTTGGAGAAAAGCTTGACAGTTTCCGCCGCCTAGCTGAAAAAATAGAGCATCTGCATATAAACGGTAGGCGTCTGCACACTGCAATACGCTATGGGTTTTCTCAGGCGCTGCTGGCAGCTGTTGCCAAGGCAAAGGGCGTGCTTATGTGCGATGTTATAGCTGAAGAATACAACCTTAAAGTTTCTGATAAACTGGTGCCGATATTCAGCCAGTCGGGAGATGATAGGTACAACAACGCCGATAAAATGATAATGAAAGGCGTGCCGGTAATATCACACGGGCTGTTTAACTCTGTAGAAAAGCTTGGCGAAAAGGGTGAAAAGCTGCTTGACTATATTAAGTGGATAAACAAAAGAATAGTCGATTTTGCCCCCTACGAGGGCTATAAACCTACACTGCATATGGACTGCTACGGTACCATAGGGCAGGTATTTGGCGAAAGCAACTATAAAGCCATGGCTGACTATATGGCGGAGCTTGAAAAAGCCGCTACGCCCTTCCACCTGCGCATAGAAGGACCCATGGATTCGGGCGATAGGGAAAGCCAGATAAGGGATTTGAAGGGTCTTAGAAATGAACTTGATGCAAGGAATATAAAAGTTGAACTAGTTGCTGATGAGTGGTGCAATACCCTTGATGATATAAAGCTATTTGTAGATAACAAAGCCGGGCATATGATACAGGTTAAAACGCCTGACCTTGGCAGCTTACACAACAGCGTTGAAGCCGTGCTTTACTGCAAGGGAAACGGCATGGGCGCATATCAAGGCGGAACTTGCAACGAAACCGATATTTCAGTAAAAGCTTGCATACATAGCGCCATGGCTGCAAACGCAGACCAAGTGCTCGCAAAGCCCGGAATGGGCGTTGACGAAGGCTATATGCTTTGCTTCAACGAGATGCAGCGCATACTGGCTATTAAAAAACAGGGGTGATTTATTGGCAATCCGCTATGTAAACCCTTATTATAGCGTATATTTTGCGCCAAGGGGCGCTAGGCGTATGCTGGCTATTGGCAGGCAGATAGCCCAGCAGCATCTTGATGCACAGGATAGGCTTATAGGGCTAATGGGCGAAGCAGGCTCCGGTAAGAGTCTGCTTATAAAGGGCATGTTTCCGGGGCTTGAACTTACTAACGACGATAACGGCGTAAATGTAAGACCTCTGCCCCTGCTTGATGTGTCGGACGATGGTTTCTATCAGCCGCATACCTATCATATAGACATACGCTTTGAAATGGGCTTTACACAGCTTTATATACTGGCGGATGCTATTGACAACGCTATAAACAAGGGTAGGCGTGTTATTGTTGAACATTTTGAGCTTATATACCCTATGCTGTGTACAAATGCGGAGCTGCTTATAGGTATAGGCGAAGAGATAATAGTAACTAGACCCACTCTGTTTGGCCCTGAGCCGCAGGAAATAGCCGAAATAGTGTTAAAAAACGGCATATACAGGCGTATGGCGCATTCTGCTGAGGATTTAACGGAGTTTTATCTGCACCAACATTTGCCGCCGGATTTACAATACATACATGATGATATAAGGCGGGGTTTCTTGCTTAGGTTTCCTAAAAAACCGCAGGTAGTTATAGAAGCTATTGAGCATTATGTAAAGGATTTAATATCGCTTGACATACCTATAAGTTATCACGATGAGCAGCATATAATGATAGGCGACAAGCTGCACCTTTGCACCAATCCCCGTATGCATGTAAGCTCAACCGGCAAGATAGATAATTTCCACTTGCTTAAAGAGTTCCATCACGATTTACTTAACGATGATTATATACTTGTTGGACTCGTGGGTGACCACAGTAAAGAAGAGGAATTAAGCGATATAAATACTATAAGTTTAGATTAGGCTTTTTGAAGCAGAACTATGTTTTCAATACCTGAAGTGTAAGAGAACATATCAACAGGTATGCTTTTTGTAGGGGCATAGCCAAGCGCTGTAAGGCGGGCTATGTCCCTTGCTTGTGATGCAACATGGCAGCTTATATATATTATCTTTTCTGCATCAAGCTTTGCCATAGCTTCAATTACAGAAGGCTCAGCTCCCTTTCTGGGCGGGTCAAGCACTATTATATCCGGCTTATAGTTTTCCTTTACAAATTGGGGGAGTATATCTTCTACCTTTCCTAGGTGGAAAGAAGCGTTGGTTATATTATTATCTTTAGCGTTTAATATAGCATCATCTGTTGCTGCTGGTACTATCTCTATGCCTCTAACTTCTTTGCATTTACCTGCAAAGGAAAGTGCAATAGTACCTGCGCCGCAGTAAAGGTCCAGCACTTTTTTGCCTTCCAAATCGCCCGCAAGCTCCATAGCGGCAAGGTATAGCTTTTCAGCCTGCTTTGTATTTATTTGGAAGAATGAAAGAGGAGAAATCCTGAAATTAAGCCCCAAAAGTTCTTCTTTTATATGGTTTTCACCGTGCAGCACTGCAAAGCTTTCGCCAAGTATAGTGTTTGTACGCTTTTTCTGCACGCTGCTTATTATTGATACTATATAAGGGTTTTCTTGTTTTAGCCTACTTATCAGCTCATTTTTATATGGTATTTGTTTTTCTCTTGTAACAAGTATTAGCATACATTCGCCTTCAAGATTTACCCTTATAACTATATGCCTTATAAGCCCTGTATGGGTGTTTTCGTTGTATGGAGGTATGTTGTATTCTTCCATCCAGCTAAGCACGCTTTGCATAACTTGCATGGTAGGTTTCCTTGCCACAGGGCAATTAGTTACAGGCACCACCCTATGGCTTCTGGGGTAGAAAAAACCCGCAACAGGCTTGCCGTTTTCAAACGCTAGGGGCATGGAAGTTTTGTTTCTATAGTTAAGGCTGCTATCAGCGTCTATGCACTTAGCTACCGGTATTTTGGCACCAGCTATTTTGCTGAGCGTATCTTTAACAATTAGCCTTTTCTGAATTAATGTAGTTTCATATGTCATATGCTGGCATGTGCAGCCGCCGCATTTATAAAAAATATCGCATGGCGGCTCCTGCCTATCCGGGCTTTTCTGTAATATTTCAAGCGGTTTTGCGTATGCGTAGCTTTTAAGTACCTTTACTATCTTAGCCCTTATAATTTCCCCGGGAAGTGAAAAGGGCAGGAAGACAACCTTGCCTTCATGCCTTGCTATGCCCTGCATATCGCTGTTTAGCGCCTGTATCTCAAGCTCTAATATATCGTTTTTTTTGAGCATATCAGAAATTTTTCCCCTCATACTGGCGGCATAATGTGTATTTAGATATGGCGCTTCTTGTAGACCAGCCCGCCCCAAGGGATAGTATATCTGATATATATGGCGGTAATGTACGGTTGAACTTAACCTCCATTATCATCATATCGTCTGAAAATACGGGTATGGTGGGAAGTTCCTTGTTGTACATATCTATAGCATTAAGCCCTGTTCTAAGCTGTTTATCAAATGTTATGCGTATTTCTTCAGCCGGGTGTATATAGGCTTCCCTTACATAGTCAACTATTACTACTGGGCGAAGTAGGCTAAGCCTAAGTTCCCTAAACACATCTCTAAGAAGACCCGATGAAGTGTTTTCAAGCCCCGTAGGGTCTTTAGCTATTATCTGCTCGCTAACAAGCCTTGATATAGGCGCTGAGCGCTTTGATATATAGTTGTTGTACTTGCTCTTACATTCCATACGGATAACTGCATCCGAAAGGTTGTATATGCGTATGCGGTATTTATCACGGCGGTAGACGCCGGCAACTTTTTCATACAATGCCCTATCGAAGATACTGTCAAAATAGAGCGAACGTATATGGTATTCATTGTTTTCATCCGCATGCGGGTCAGGGCTTAAAACGGCACTAAGCAGCCTTTTTAGTACCTCGTACTGAGAATTTCTTATAAAGTACTTAAGCTCATGGCGGAGCCTTAAGGGGGTTGACATTATATCGCCGCTTCACTCTGGCAGGAAACTAGGGTGGCGTCATATACACCGTTGGTGCCTAGCATATGTCCTACTATGTCGCTGCTGTCCCTTAGCTGGAGTTCAACCGTCATTTCAGCGCCGGCGCGCGTTACGGTTTTTGAGCGCAGGCGGTAGTTGCGCAGCACGCGGGATAGCATTATCATTATCTCTTGCTCAAAGGCGGGGTCATAGTGCATTACAAGCAGGTAGCTGTAGTTAGTACGTAGTTTAAGAAAAGATATCATAAGCATTACAAAGCTTATGCCAAGCACCACCACCATGGCAGGCAGGTAGTATCTAGTGCCTATTAGTATACCCATAGTTATAGACCAGAACATATAGGCAGTGTCGATAGGGTCTTTAACGGCTGTGCGGAAGCGTACTATGGATAGCGCGCCCACCATGCCCATGCTAAGGGCAACGTTTGAACCTATAGCCATAACGACCGATGAAGTTATCATAGTTAGCAGTATAAGCGTTACCCCGAAAGAGGGGTTGTATAATACACCTCTGTAAGTCTTTTTGTATACCAGTGAAATAATAACGCTTGCAACTAGTGAAAACAGCAGTACCAAGGCAATGTCCTTTGGTGTGAACTGTGCAAATTGAGATATCCAAAAATCGCTTGTCGCAAGCGCCTTTTTGCTTGGAGCCGCCTGCTGCGCGGCATGAGCCAATGTAATCATTAAACACCCTCCAAATATGATTGCTTTAATTATACAGTAATTCTACAGAAACTCAAGTGATGTTAACAAGATCTTAACAAAAAGTATTGAAAATTAGTACAATTTG
>JGI24710J26742_10000106_pt1 | contig 69733 bp, 63 predicted proteins | sample BioPla2DNA2_FD_26742 | JGI IMG/M metagenome (IMG submission 26742) | reverse complement strand
CGTGGTCGACATGACCAATAGTCCCAATATTGACATGCGGTTTGGAACGGACAAACTTTTCTTTAGCCATTTTGTTTTTCCTCCTTAAAGGGTTTGCTAATTCTAATTATATCCTTAAATTACACAACTATAAGTATTTTACCTTATAAACAGAAAACGGACTTTAAGCATATACTTAAGCTAATTTTGGAGCCCACGACCGGAGTTGAACCGGTGACCTCATCCTTACCAAGGATGCGCTCTGCCAACTGAGCTACGCGGGCTTTGAGGTGGGGAGGGAAGGATTCGAACCTTCGAAGGCGTTCAGCCAACGGATCTACAGTCCGCTCCATTTAACCACTTTGGTACCTCCCCAGTACAAGACACTGTCTCCTGGAGCCGATGATCCGATTCGAACGGATGACTTGCTGATTACAAATCAGCTGCTCTACCAACTGAGCTACACCGGCAACATAAAACATTATAATTATTTTTCTAGTTTAAGTCAATCGAGTTTTCTAAGTAAATCTAATTTTTTCTTAATTCTCTGCATACCATTATCTACACTTTTAGTACTTTTATCAATTTCCAGTGCGATCTCCTGGTATGTCTTCCCTTCTAAATATGTTTTTAGTATCTTTCTTTCTAAATTGGAAAGTATATCATTTAATCTTTTTTTTAATTCCTGTAAACTTTCTCTATTGAGAAATATATTCATAGGATCAGTTAAGTTTAAATCATCAACAATATCCAGAAGTGTTCTATCGCTATTTTCAATACTATCTATCTGCTGATTTAAAGAAAGGTAGTAATTAAGAGGGATGTGCTTTTTTCGGGAAGCCGCCTTTATAGCTGTAATTATCTGCCTGTTTATGCAAATTTCCGCAAAAGCCCTAAAAGAGGCTGATTTACTATTATCATAACTTCTCACTGCTTTATATAGTCCAATCATCCCCTCTTGTATGACATCATCAGTATCAGCTCCGATCAAAAAATAAGCCCTTGCTTTTATTTTTACAACTCTTTTATACTTATTAATAAGATAATACTCGGCTATCTCATTTCCATTGTTTACTAAACTGATTAGTTCTCTATCATTATAATTTTGGTAAGCTGTTATTGCTTTTTCTTTCAAATCCACCTATCTGAAAACTCCTGATTAATTAGCAGTATAAGGGCATTAACAAGATATTTATCTACGGATATATGACATGACTTATCAGTGTTTCTTCCAACGTGCGCCTTCTGCAGTATCCTCAATTATTACACCTAGACTGTTCAATTTATCTCTGATTTGATCTGCAACCTGCCAATCTTTGTTCTTCCTGGCTCTCTCTCTTTTTTCAATTAATTGTTCAATATCTTCCTTAGAAATTTGTTCTTGTTCGTCTAGTTCTGACAAATATTTTAATCCTAGTATGGTTGTTCCAAAATCTTTATAAAACTGCAGAACCTTTTTTACTACTTCTTTATTCTTGTCGGGCACTTCATTTAAATAAATGTTTGCCTCTCTAGCCAGCAGGTATAGTGTACTTAAAGCTTTAGGGGTGTTGAAATCATCATCCATTGCGGCATTAAATTCTTCTACCATCTCATCTACAGTATCACTAAGTTTTTTGCTTTTTCGGTCTGTTGCGCTATTACCCAGATTTTTTTTAAGTATAAAGTTAAAATTATACACAGTGTTATTTAATGTTTCCATACTATTTTTAGATTGCTCCATCTGTTCCAGGGAATAATTTAACGGACTTCTATAGTGTGCCGACAGTAAAAAGTGCCTCATCACCGAGCCATCGTATTTCTGGGACAATTCTCTTATGGTTAAAATATTTCCTAATGATTTGGACATTTTCCTATTATCTATCTTCAGATAGCCATTGTGCATCCAATATTTAGCGAATATTTTTCCGCTGGCAGCTTCGCTTTGAGCTATTTCATTTTCATGGTGTGGAAAGATTAAGTCTTCGCCCCCAGCGTGTATATCAAAACTTTCGCCAAGAAATTTAGCTGACATTGCGGAACACTCAACATGCCAGCCAGGACGTCCTGCCCCCCAAGGACTATCCCATTTAGGCTCCCCTTCTTTTGCTTTTTTCCAGAGCACAAAATCATAGGGATTTTTTTTTCGTTCATCCAATTCAATCCTAGCCCCGATTTTTATCTCATCCAGATTTTGCTTAGAAAGCTTCCCATATTCTTTAAAATTACTGATGTCATAAAAAACGTCCCCTTCCACAACATAGGTAAAGCCTTTCTCCTCTAATCTCTGAATGAGTCCTATGATATCAGCTATATGTTCAGTTGCTCTGGGATAAAAATCGGCCCTTCCGATATTTAAATAATCAGCATCTTGGAAGTATTCTTTTATAAATCTATCTGCAACTTCTGAATACGTGCATCCCATTTCTTTTGCTTTATTAATAACCTTATCATCTATATCGGTAAAATTAGATACATACGTTACATCATAGTTTTTATATTTTAAATAGCGTCTGAGTACTTCAAAAACTAAAAAGGGTCTGGCATTGCCAATGTGAAAATAATTATAAACTGTCGGCCCACAAACATACATACCAACCTGTTTCCCACGAAGAGGGATAAATTCTTCTTTCTTTCCGGATAAAGTATTGTATAACTGTAAACTCAATATGGATACCTCGCCTTTCTTTAAGTTTATTTTAATTATTATTTAGTACTATAATTGGTAGAAGCTTTCTTCTTGCCATAGCTTTTTTCCAGATTCTTTTTAGTTAGCCTTCCTTTAATCCGGCCAAATATCATTCTTCCGGCTGGGGTTTGAAGAATACTGGTTACAGTAACTTTAACCTTTTCTCCTATACTGTTAATACCATCTTCTATCACAATCATAGTGCCATCATCTAAATAGGCTAATCCCTGTCCCAACTCTTTCCCTTCTTTAACTATCTGTGTAACCAGTTCCTCTCCTGGTAAAATTATCGATTTTAAGGAATTTGCCAAATCGTTGATATTTAATACTTTGACATTTTCTAACTGTGCTAATTTGTTCAGGTTATAATCATTTGTTAAAACTTTGGCATCTAACTCTTTTGCTAGTTTGATCAACTTGGCATCAACTGTTTTTAGCTCTGGATAATCACGATTGATAATTTTAATCTTATTACTCTGTATTTTATTAATCTTATTCAAAATATCTAAACCACGCCGGCCTCTATTTCTCTTTAAAGGCTCAGAAGAATCGGCTATAGCCTGTAATTCGCTTAATATAAAGCGGGGAATAACTAATTTTCCTTCTAGAAAATCAGTCTGACAAATATCGGCAATTCGACCGTCAATAATAACACTGGTATCCAGCAGTTTTAATTGATAATGGGCACTCTTATCTCTTTTCTTCAATTTTTCAATATTCTTTTTATAAAAATTAACTGTTTCATTCCTTTTTTGTAAACCGATATTGATTCCCAATAAACCTAAAGTAATGTTAAGTATAATGGGTAAGTAATTACCTATATAGGGAATAAAAGATAAGGAATAGGCTAATAGATTAGCTATTATTAATCCAACAATAAGTCCTATAACACCGGAAAGTATTTTTTGGGCAGGGATTTTTAAGAAATAGGTTATAATTTTTTTCCCAGCATGGCTTAATTTTTCATAACTAATAATAAATAATATAAATCCGAACAAACCGCCGATAATCAACGAAATAATGGGAATTAGCCATTTATTTTGTATAAATATTTCTAAATTATTAAGAACATTAAAGCCAGGAATGAGCGTATAACCAAATATTCCACCTGCCAGCACAAAGCATAAGCATATCATCTTTTTGGCTAAACCTGACAAATCAACTACCTCCTCTATTCAGTTTTAGCTAACTTAAAAAGCAACAGATTATTTTTCTACCCCCTCCTCTCTAACTTAAAAGATTATTACTTTTGTTTAACGATGGATAAATAATATGTTAATTAAAGTATACCATTAGCCTAAAATGGTGTAAAGCCACACATTTTCGGATTTTCTGGTTATTATCTATTTCTTAAGAAAATAAATTATATCTCCAATATTTTGAATCGGGTCTATTTTGAAATCATTAAAATCAGCTGTAATTTGCTTGGCATTTTCCAGTGGAATAATACCCCTTTTATAACCAATATAATGAGCTTCTTTAAGTCTCCTCTCACATAATCCTACAGCCCGTACTTCTCCAGTAAGACCCAACTCTCCAAAAACAACAGTATCTAAAGGAATAACCAGGCTCTTCATACTGCTAACCATAGCTATAGCAATTCCCAGATCAATGGCTGGTTCATTTATTTTAATTCCGCCCGCAGTATTAATATAAATATCCTTATTCTGCAATTGCAGCTGCAGCTTATTCTCTAATATGGCAATTATTAAAGAAACTCTATTGCAATCTACCCCGGTTGCAACCCGTCGGGGATAGTTTAAAAAAGAGGAACTGGTTAAGGCCTCAATCTCTACCGCTAAGGGGCGGCTGCCTTCAAAAGTAACAGTAGTAGCCGTTCCGGGAATAGGGTGAGCTCGAGAAGATAACAGCATCTTGGAAGGGTTGGTCACCTCTTTTAAGCCAGCATGTTCCATTTGAAAAATACCTAACTCATTAGTAGCTCCAAATCTATTTTTTATCCCTCTGAGCAACCGATAGGTTTGAAATCTTTCACCTTCTAAATATAATACCGTATCTACCATGTGCTCCAGTATTTTTGGCCCGGCAATTTCCCCACCTTTGGTAACATGTCCGATAATGATTAAAGCAATATTTTCTCTCTTAGCCATCTCCATCAATTGAGAAGTACAATTTCTTACCTGACTCACACTTCCGGGAACAGACGGAATACTGGTATCATGGATAATCTGTATAGAATCAATAATGGCAATTTGAGGGGCTATTTGTACTATCTGGGCAATAATCTTTTCCAGATTATTCTCTGAGAGCAAATAGACTTTATTGGAGTTGACCGCTAATCTGTTAGCTCTGAGGAAAATCTGGTTTAATGATTCTTCCGCAGTAACATATAACACTTTTCCGATTTCCTGTCCCAACTGCTGAGCTATCTGTAATGCTAAGGTTGATTTTCCAATACCAGGCTCACCACCAATAAGAATAAGCGAACCTGGTACGACTCCTCCTCCTAAAACACGGTCAAATTCCGTAATACCGGTTTGGTAGCGTTGCCCGTCTGGTTTAAATTTTAATCTAGTGAGAGGTTGAGCCAAGTCTCCCTTTTCAATCCTTACAGGTATTTTATCCTTTTGGGAGATATCCAGGGGTAAAAGAGAATTCCAGACTCCACAATTAGGACAGCGACCTAACCATTGGGAGGTTTCAAAATTACATTTTTCACAAAGATAGTATTTTTTATTATTTTTCATGGTTTAAAAAAGTGCTTAATCTTTTAAACTGCTACTCATTCCTTTTTACTTTTTACTGGTTACGGTCTTTTGAAAACAAATCTTTCCTTTCTTAGCACCTATGACAACCTCGCTCCCTTCTTTAAATTCACCAGAAAGTATCTTTTCCGATATGGGATTCTCCACCAATCTTTCAATGGTTCTTCTTAATGGCCTCGCTCCAAAATTGGGGTCAAAACCTTCTTCTACCAATACATCTTTAGCGCTTTTGCTCACACGGAAGGTTATTTTTTGTTCTGCTAATAATTCTCTGACTTCATTGAGCAGTAAATCGGCAATCTGTCTGATTTCGTCCTTAGTAAGACTCTTAAACACTATTACTTCATCAATTCTATTTAGGAATTCTGGCCTGAAGGTTTTATTCAATTCTCCCATAACATTGTCTTTTATATCTTTGTAGGCCATTTGCTCTGGCTCCTGGGAACTTCTAAAGCCCAAGGAGGTACCTTTCTTAATTAAGGTGGCTCCAACATTAGAGGTCATAATAATAACAGTGTTTTTAAAATCAATTACCCTTCCTTGAGCGTCAGTCAGCCTGCCATCCTCAAATATCTGCAACAAGATATTAAAAACATCAGGATGTGCTTTTTCAATTTCATCCAACAATACCACAGAATAAGGACGTCTTCTTACTTTTTCAGTTAATTGTCCACCCTCTTCATATCCCACATATCCCGGGGGCGCGCCAACTAATCGGGAAACAGCAAACTTTTCCATATACTCGGACATATCTAAACTGATCATGGCATTCTCATCGCCAAATAAAAATTCAGCCAAACTTCGAGCTAATTCAGTCTTGCCTACTCCAGTAGGACCTAAAAAGATAAACGATCCAATTGGCCTTTTGGGATCTTTCATACCGGCTCTAGCCCTTCGCACAGCCCTAGCTATAGCCTTAATAGCTTCATCCTGTCCTACAATTCGTTTATGTATTTCGTCTTCCATCCGAATAAGTTTTTGCGCTTCTTCCTCTTTTAGAGAATAGACCGGGACACCGCTCCAGCTGGAAACCACATCAGCAACATCTTCTATAGTAACTTCTATTTTGTTTTTAGTTTTTCCAGTTTCCCATTCTGCTTTAATTTCACTATATTTCTCTTCAAATTTTCTTTCTTTATCCCTCAATTTAGCTGCTTTTTCAAATTCTTGCATCCTAACCGCAGCTTCTTTTTCTTTTCTTACCTGGGACAGCTGTGCTTCTACTTCCTTAACATCCGGTGGAAATACCGTATTTTTCAATTTGACTCTCGATGATGCCTCATCGATTACATCGATAGCCTTATCCGGCAAAAACCGACCGGAAACATATCGGGCAGCTAATTTTACCCCAGCAACCAAGGCTTCATCAGTGATAATTAGCTTATGATGGGCTTCATATCTATCTCTCAGCCCTCTTAGGATTTGAATAGCCTCTTCAATGCTGGGTTCGGGAACCAAAATAGGCTGAAAACGTCTTTCCAGTGCCTTATCTTTTTCAATGTATTTTCTGTATTCATCAGTGGTAGTAGCTCCAATAGCCTGAATCTCCCCTCTGGCTAAGGCAGGCTTTAGTATATTAGAAGCGTCAATGGCCCCTTCAGCCGCCCCTGCCCCTACCAAGGTGTGCAGCTCATCAATAAAAAGAATTATGTCATTGGAATTCTGTACTTCTTTCACTATTCTTTTTAGACGTTTCTCAAATTCGCCCCTATACTTAGTGCCCGCCACTATTAAAGCCAGGTCAAGAGAGATTATCCTCTTGTTTTTTAATATTTCCGGAACATCATTATTGGCTATTTTTTGAGCTAATCCTTCTACGATAGCAGTCTTTCCAACACCGGCTTCACCGATTAAGCAAGGATTATTTTTCTTTCTGCGGCTTAATATCTGTATCACTCTCTGAATCTCGTTATTTCGGCCTACCACAGGATCTAACTTTTCCTCTCTAGCTAGCTCGGTTAAATCTCTTCCAAACTCATCCAGAGCAGGAACCTTGGTCTCCTTCCTGACACCACCGCTTGTAGTTTCTGTGTAGTTACTCTCCATGAACATCTTCATAATCTGAGCATATATATTTTCCAGATCAATGCCTGACTCCTCTAAAATTCTAGTCGCCACCCCACTGCCTTCTTTAATTAGACCAAGCAGGATATGTTCGGTATCAATATAATTTTGTCCTAATCTACTAGCTTCCTGGGAGGACAGCTCCAATACTTTCTTAGCCCTCGGGGTAAAGGTGATTTCGCTAACCTCCTGATACTTTCCTCTCCCCACTATTTTTTCAATATCTTCAATTACCCTATCTGCTTCTATTCCTAAATCTCGCAGGACTCTCCCCGCAACTCCTTCGCTTTCTTTAACCAAACCTATTAAAATATGCTCAGTTCCAATATAATTGTGATTGAGGTTGACCGCCTCTTCTTGCGCCATCATAATCACTTTTCTAACTTTTTCTGTATATCTCTTGAACATTTTAAACCTTTCTCCGATTTTTTAAAATATAGGTAAGTTCTAATTATCTGTAAATTTAAGTTCCCCTATGAGGGGAGCAGTTCTTGTATTAACTCAGCTCTAAATAAATCTCGCTTGTCTTTATTCATTTTTTGATTTTTTAATAGCTGTAGGTACCCTGGTTGAATAATTAACATCAGACGATTAATTGTATCATATCCAATTTTGGTTAACATACCCAGTTCTATACCAAACCTAACCTTAGACAAAAGCTCGGTCGCCTCTTTAGTGGAAATAATTTTAGCATTGGACAGTATTCCGTAGGCACGTTTAATCTGGTCTTCAATTTTAGTCTTATGGTACAATATTAATTCTTCTCTTGATTTTTCTTCTTCTATAATTAATTTCTTAGTCTCTATCTCAAATTTATCTAATATCTCCTCTTCGGTTAAGCCCAGAGTAATCTGGTTGGAAACTTGAAAAAAATTTCCTTGAATATTGGTACCTTCTCCATAAAACCCTCTCACAGCATAGCCTTTCTTGACAATTCCTGACATTATTTCACCTAATTTATTACTAATTAATAATGCTGGCAAATGTAGCATGACTGAAGCCCTTAGACCAGTCCCCACATTGGTGGGACAACTAGTTAAAAAGCCCTCCTTTTCATCAAAAGCATATTCAATTTCTCTCACTATCTTTCGGTCATACCCCCTAATAATTTTCCAAGCTTTTTTCAATTGCAATCCAGACAATAAACATTGTATCCTGATGTGGTCTTCTTCGTTGACAAGGACACTAACCAGCTCATCCGGTCTATAAATAAAAGCACGATAGGGATGGGTTAGTCGAGCTAATGCTATACTAATTAAACGTTTTTCAATTAAAAATTGAATATCCCTACTATTTAAATCACTTAATTTTATAGACTGAAAACTAGAAAAGTGTTTATTATTTTTTATTAAGCCCTCGCTTCGTATTAAAACCTGCCTTAATTGCTCATCATTAGCTTTAAAGGGAAAAGGGATACCCGATAAGTTCCTGGCTAAACGAATCCTGGTACAGACTACAATATGATTGAGAGGGCCATCTCCTTTAGCCCATTGGGCAGTACTATCTCTTAACCTACGGATGAGTGTAGTCTTCTTATCACTTACTATCGACATTATTCACTCTCTTTTTTTCTTCAATAATCTTATCTCTTAACAAGGCTGCCCTTTCATACTCCTCTTTTATAATTGCCTGTTGTAACTCATCCTCTATCTCTTTTATCTTCTTGAGCCTGCTATAACGCTCCTGATAGGCAGAAGGTACAATTCCAACATGGCGCGAATGGCCATGTAATTTAGTCAAAATTGGAGTCAATTCCTTCCTAAAGCATTCATAGCATTGACTGCAGCCCAATTTCCCAATTTTAATGAATTCTTGATAAGTGTGTCCGCAATTAGGGCAAGACTGGTTAGATGATAAGCTATCGATGCTATTTCCATCACTGTATTTGAAAGATGTATTCAATAATCCGTCCAATACATCTTTAATGCTACATTTATTAAAGGAGAGATAGGAAATTGGGTTTCCTAAAACAGAGTTGGCACACTCGCTGCATATACTTAACTCTGTCTTATCATCTCCCACTATTTTGACGATCCTTACCGTTGCTCTATATTTTTTACATAATTGGCAAAGCATGATATACCTTAATTTAACAAAATATTTTTTAGCAAACGTACCAAATTAACCATAGGGGCAACTTATTTGATAAATTTAATGATAAGTTCGATGATTTCATCTAAATTATTCTGATATAGAGAAGTATCCTCAGTAAAATTGAAAAAAGCATTTACTTTTTCTTCCAAAATTAGTTGATTAATCTTTTTTAGAGCTGAATGGACTGCCGCTACCTGCATTAAAATATCGGAACAAGAACGATTATTAAGGAGCATGTTTTGGATTCCCCGTATTTGCCCTTCTATCTTTTTTAAGCGATGTAAAATCTTTACTTTATTTAGCTCATCTATATCCATTTATCTTCCTTATATTATATTAACCTAATATACCCCCCTAGGGTATTATTATAACTCCAATTTCTATTCTGTCAATAGGCATAAAGCCCCTGGAGTAGCCAAATACATTAGAAACATTTTAGCTAAGGACTGTTATCAAGCTATGAAGGTCAGAGCTTGAACAGTCTGAATTGACTATAAAAGGTTTGATTATTTGAACTTCAATTAAAAGAGCGTGTATCATAACATTAAAGGATGCTATCAGAATTAGGGAAAGAGGATTTTGCTTTTTCTTATTTTTAGATAAGACAGCCCCAGAAAATAATATACTTCTTGTGTTTTTAACCTAAACTTAAGGGGGTATTTTGAAGAAAGGGGTCCTCTAGACAATTATTTTCTTAATACTTCAATCCCAGGAAGTTCCCTTCCCGCGACATATTCCAAAGAGGCTCCACCTCCTGTGGAAATATGTGAAAATTTTGAAGCAAGGCCAAGTTTGTTAACAGCGGATATTGAGTCTCCACCTCCAATTACAGAATAAACTTTTCCATGTATGCTGGCAATCTTTTTAGCAATCTCATTGGTTCCACGGGCAAATTTAGCCATCTCAAAAACACCTAAAGGACCATTCCAAAAAACAGTTTTGGCACTATCAATAATCTTCTTAAATTCGTCGATGGTCTTTTCTCCGATATCCATTCCTAACACGTGCTCCCCTATCTCTGCGATAGGTACAATACGGCTCTCGGAATTAATGCTAAAGTCACCTGATACGTGTACATCTGTGGGAATAATAATCTTTTTGCTACTTCCCTGAATCTTAGCCATTAACCTTTTCACAAAGTCAATCTGATTATATTCCCAAATAGATTTCCCAATCTCAAATCCCTGAGCAGCAATAAAAGTGTAAGCCATCCCCCCACCTATTAATAATTTATCACTAATTTCTGTTAATCTTTCCAATATTTCTATCTTCCCGGAAATTTTAGCACCACCAATTATAGAAATAAAGGGTCGTTCCGGGTCTACTATCAGTCTATCCAATGCCTTGATTTCTTTAGCCATTAGAAAGCCAGCAAAAGAAGGCAGGTAAGTTGTAACTCCCACAGTAGAAGCGTGTGCCCTATGAGCAGCACCGAAAGCGTCATTAACATAGATATCTGCCAGTGAAGCTAATTGTTGGGCAAAAATGGGATTATTACTCTCTTCCTCTTTATGAAAACGTAAATTTTCCAGTAAGACAATATCCCCGGAAATCAATTTGTCAACTGCCATCTTAACATCATCGCCAATGCAGTCATTTAATTTAACTACCCTCCTCTGCATAATACTTTCTAAACTCCGGGCTACGGGGTCCAGTCTCATGCTTTCAACAACATTACCGTTGGGCCTTCCCAAGTGGCTTATTAGAATTATGATACAGTCACAAGCTAGTAAATACTCTACGGTATCTGATGCTGCCCTAATTCTAGTATCATCCTTAACCTGTAAACTCTCGCTTAGGGGAACATTAAAATCTACCCTAACTAACACCCGTTTCTTTTTCAGCATATCTTTCGGTATATTTTTTAGTATTGCTAAAGAAGGACTCTTCATAATACATCAAACTCCTCATGAACTGGTAAGTCTAAATTTGAACATAGGCAAAGATGATTGGTACTTTTAATTTTTAAGGAATAATTGAGACGGCAATGATATTTTTTTTAATAGTCATTAATACGATAATAATCAGTAAGGATGGCAATAGGTTCGCTATCTTGGTCTTCTTGATATCTAATATACCCAAAGATAATCCTATAATGAGTATTCCTCCCACGGCAGTCATTTCATTGATGATATCAGGTGTTATCCAATCTCTTAACAAAAAAGCTGCTTGAGTGATTAATCCTTGATATAAAAAAACCGGAACGGCTGATAACAAGACACCTATTCCCAAAGAGGCAGCAAAAACTATAGAAGAAACCAGGTCTAAGACAGATTTGGCTATTAAAATATTGGGATTGCCAGTTAAACCTTCTTCAATTGCCCCCATAATAGCCATGGAGCCTACACAAAACAGCAGACTGGTGGTAACAAATCCTTCTGTAAATTTTTCTTTTCCTTCTTGATGTCTAAAGAATAATTTAATTTTCTCTCCTGTTTTTTCTAATCTAGCTTCAATGTCCATTAGTTCACCGATAATACTACCGGCAACCACCGCTAAAATAATTAATAATATTTCCTTGGCTTGAATGGCCATTTGTATACCTAATGCCAAAGAAATAAGTCCGATACCCTGAAAAAGAATCATACTGATCTTTTTGGGAAAATGGCCTTTCAGGGTTAAACCTACCATGCAGCCAATAATAATAGCTATAGTGTTAACAATGGTACCTAGCATGCTAACTCACCAATATTCCGCTATCATATTATTTCATCATCCTGTACCAGCATTTTCTTGTTTGTTTTCCCCCCGGCATGGCTTGTCTTGATTATAGTCGACTCATGCCCTCCCATTAACTGATCAAGACCTAAGGCAATTATAATCACCGGCCAATATTTCCAAATTAAGTCGGGCAGCTGCAAGAGTTCTAGATTTTTTAATAAAAATAGGGCTCCCATTGCCAGCAGTATAAGTCCAAAAAAGATGGACTTTTTTTGCAATATTTCCATCAACCCCCAAAGCAAAATAAATATAGGCCAAAAAAGCCAAATCCTTCCCCATATTGAGATACCTAGCAAATTTTCCAGGAGAAAAATAATGCCGATTACCAGAATTATCAATCCAAACAACCACTGTCCTGGACTTTTTCCCATCTTATTCATTACCATATACCTCCAAAATAAATAAAGCTCATAATGCCAACAGTGAGAAAATCGATTTATTATCTTATCTGTTAATATAGCTGCTCCTATATATTCACCTGTTTTGCATCTTGCCAAAGTTGTTCTAAGTGATAAAAACTGCGCTTTTCTTCAGAAAAGAGATGAATTATTATATCTCCGCAATCCAGTAGAGCCCAACCAGTGTATTCGCTACCCTCGCAACGTAGATTTCGGTTAATCTTGTTCTCTATTATGGCATCCTTAATTACAGCGATAAGAGATTTTAAATGAATAGAAGATTGGGAAGTAGTAATTATAAAATAATCTGCAATGATAGAAATTTTTTTGATATCGAGGATAATTGTATCTTTAGCCTTCTTTTCTTGCAAAGTTTTGGCAAAATATAGGGCAATTCCCTCGCTATTATCAATCAAATACAATTCTCCTATAAAAATTTTATTTAATTTAGATAAAATATAATAATATAACAATAGGTTTCGAGAAATAAAAAGCTATCATTAAGGTAATTTAGCGCATTTAATCTACTAATATATTATCACAAAGGTAAAACAAGTTCTATGAGACCGGTTTAAATATTATGAACTATTTGTTTTAGCTCTTAGGTAGATAGCTTCTACATTATATACACTTATTGTTTTCTCGAAATTCACAAATATAACCTTTGTTACTCTGAAAAGCCGGGCGAAATATTTAAACCATTTTCAGCATTATCTGCAATCCATTACCAGGCAGGGTATTCATTTAGAACAGTTTTGAAGCCAAAGATTTACATATTCCTAACATTGCTAATTGGGTTAAAAAGCATAACATCAAACATATTAATTCCTCAGACCAATGTACACCACTACTGCAGGCCCACTTGTTTATTATAAAAATAATACTTGTTCGGCAGCAAAATTACAGAGTTAGTATGCTATATTTTTTCCGACTATTATAGTCATATCGATTCCATTATGCGGTTGCTCCTTGCGAACTATTTCCACATCTCCAATGGCTTGAGTGATATATTCTTCCAATTTGACATTTTTAGCATAAACAATAAGAACAGTTTTCTGATAGTCAAAGTTATCTGCATTGTCAACATTAGCGACGTCAAAGCCTAACTTTTTCAATTGTTGGGCCACCTGATTTGCCATACCCGGAATTTGGCTTCCATTTAAAACTTCAACTTTAAGTCCCCTATATTTATTATTTAATAAATTCTGAATACGGCTTTTTACTTCTTGGACATCAGGTACCAAGTAACTTATGCCGTCTATGTATTGGGGTTCACCATGAATTGTTTCCACCCATATTTTGCTCCTATCAACATTCTTCATTATTCTAGCTAATGTAACAATATCATTGGGGTGCATATTTGTATTGATATAATCTGTTAAATTATTAATGAGAGTCGGTATTTTAGCAAAGCTTTCCATATTCAGCACTTTATCAATAACGGCATTTATTAGTTTTTGCTGTCTTTGAATCCTCCCTAAATCACCAAGGGCATCAGAGCGGAACCTGACATATTCCAGAGCTTTTTCTCCATCAAGAATTTGTTGGCCTCGGTTCAGGTTAATTCTTAAAGAGCCTGCTCTATCAGTATAGTGCATCTCCTTTTCTACAAAAATATTCACCCCATCCAAAGCATCAATAATATATCTGAAACTTTCGAAATCAATCACTCCATAATAATGAATGGATAGGCCAGTAAATTCTTCTACCGTTTTCTCTAATAAATCTATTCCACGATAGGCAAAGGCATGGTTTATCTTGTCAAGACCCTTATTAGGAATCAATACTCTCATATCTCTTGGTATAGAAAATAGTACGGCATCCTTAGTTTTAGGGTCTAAGCTTAAAATCAAAATGGTGTCAGCTCGTCCATTAGCCTCCACGCTGTCAGTACCAACTGCCAAGATGTTAAGTCTATCATAACCCAAAATGCCAGATTGAAATGGAAATACATTTAAAAAATACATAAGAGTTAAACAAATGGTCAAGAAAAGACCAAAAAAGAAGATTTGAATAAACCTATTTCTTTTAGTTCTCGAGCGGATATGCCTTTCTGCCCTACTCATCAAATTAGTATCCTTTTTCAATTATAATTTTATTTCTAGCTCCTATAGTATCGGGATGAACAACTAATCTTTTAGAAATTAAGTATTCTAATTCCTGATCAAGCAATTCTAACATAGCTAAATCTATATCTTTATACACCAATGGCCACAACTTTTTTATTTTCGTTAAATTTCTATCCGGCTCAATCTTATCGGCTATATATACTATTTTCCCTATCAAACCAAGTTTAACAGAGGCTGTGCTATGATACTTTACGGCATCCACAATCTCTTGGTCCTCAATCTGAAAAACTTCTTTAGCCATCTCTGCGCCCACGTAAGCATGCCAAATTTTGGGAATATGTCTTTCTACCTCATTAAGTCTTATATTATACTTTTTTATCAAGCTCTTCATATGACTATCTGAATAATCTTTAGCACAATCATGAATTAATCCTGAGATCTTAACACTTTTAATGGGCAAATTATAATATTCAGCAATTTGTTCTGCTACCGAACTGACTCGGCAAGCATGTTCATACCTATTCTTTTCCATAATGTCTTTTAGCTTATCTTTAATCTCTTCTAAATCCATTCTAATGATACAATGCTCTAAACTATTTTTTATTAACTTCTTGTTCCTTATTTAAACATACAATTTATTCTTATAGATATAATCTCTTACTTCCTCCAAAACGATATATTTGATATTTAAGTTATTCTTTACTCTATATCTGATATCAGTGGAAGAAATGGCTAATGCCGGGATTTCCATAATTTTCAAAACCTTTTTAAAATTATCATTTAATTTATCTAAATCATATCCCGGTCTGGTAGCCGCTACGAATTGGCACAGTTTTATTAACTCATCTTTTTTATACCAGGTATCTATCTCTAAAAAGGCATCTGCACCTGTAATAAAAAAAATATTGGTTTGCCAACCATATATTTTACGGAATTCCCTAACAGTATCTATAGTATAAGAGGGGCCTGGCCGATTTATTTCTATTTTAGAAACTTCAAAATAGGGGTTATCTTCAGTGGCTAAATAAGTCATCTTCAATCTGTGTTTAATATCAGTTATCTGATCATTCCTCTTGTGAATTGGTTGTAGGCTGGGCACAAATATCACTTTATGTAAATTAAATTTTATTCTAGCCTCCTCAGCTGTAAAAAGATGGCCTATATGAATTGGATCGAATACCCCACCCATTATTCCTAACCGTAAATCTTTCTCAAACTGTCCGTTCTTATCTTTTTCTGATTGGCTGCTATTCATTATTGTTCACTATCTTTTTCTTATTTATTATTAATCCATGGTAGCTCATACCTGTCTCAATGTTATTCAAAAAGTTCTTCTCCTACTACCTCTTTGTTAACAATTCTAAATGTTTTTTGTTCTTTTTCGTATTTCCACAACTCAATTAATTCTTTAGAGTCTTCTTTAATAATTTCAATGGTATCAGGATACCCTAAATTAGTATATCCAGCGTTATTTAAAACCTGTTCAAAGGGCGCTGCTTTTACTTCTCGTAATTGTTCTATCAAGTCATCTTTTCTTTCATTCAGCCCCAGAGATTGAAAAATTCTTATCAACTCTTGATAGGAATACCAATACTCAGATGGTCTTTGGAAGGCAGATGGGTTGTTTTTTTCTTCAGTTGCTATAACTTTCTCAAAACTGCTTATCGCTAAAGAAGTATACTGCCAGCTGACCTTTTTCGATAGGGCTTCATAGACCTCTGCCAGCCAATAATAAGCGGCTATATTATTACTATTTAAATCTGCCGCTTTTTTCAAATAGGGAATAGCCGACAACAAAGAATAGTTATCAACGCTTTTTTCATCTAAAAAAATATCTTTTTGAATTTCAATTAGATTCAAACCTGCCAATAAAAAGTCACCAGACCTATCACTAGTTACTTTAGAAGTATTTCGAAAGCTATCGTTTAAATACTGGAAGGCGTAAGAATTTCTGGGGTTTATTCTTAATACGTTTATCCATTGAGTCACTGCTCGGTCATACTGTCCAGTCTGCCGAAAAGTTTTGCCTAACCAATAATGTGCATTCTCAAAATTAGGATTTAGCTCAATCGCCTTTTTATAATTTTCTTCAGCCTTGTTGTAATCACCCTGCGAAAAAAATTGATAGCCATCTTGATAGTAGGACTGAGCATCCTGGGCATTAAGTTGGCTAAAATAGCTAAAAAACAGAATAATTAAGATAACCGCAATTTTTAGAAATTTTTTCTCGATTTTTAAATTGCTAGTCTTCTTGTCGCTATGCATTTTTGTACCTCCTTGATAGACAACTTTTGGAACTGATTATTGATAATCAATCTATCTGTTTAATTCATTTACCCTGATCCGGTTGAGCAGACTTTTGACTTTCTTCATATTTTTCCACATAATTCATACGCAAATTAGCCAGTAAGTTTTCTATCTGCTTCTTATCTTCAGATTCTAGCTCATCTTTAATCTGGTTTAATAAGAATTCTACACTATCAATGGATATCTTGGCTCTTTTAAAATCTTGCTTAACCTCTCCTGTATCAGGATCAGATATTAAGCCCAGGTCCTCCCAAGCCTTGCTGTTTAATATACCTATAAACCAAACCAATAGCGTGGCCAATGGTAGCTGGTGTGGATATATTTTTTGTTCATTACTTTGCTCTTTCTCCGGAGATTCTTTTTCTTTGTTATCCATGTAATGCCTTCCTTTCTCTAAATTATTCTGTGTACATATACTCAGGATGACACTTTAACATAATAATTTTAATTGAGTAATCATTATTGTTATATTAATGTGTCTAAATCACTATTCAAGTAAAGCAACGCAAAAAGCAACAATTCCCTCTCCTTTTCCTATGTAACCCATTCCTTCATTGGTAGTTGCTTTGATATTGATATTATTTTCATCGATTCTTAAAACACTAGCTATATTCCTTTTCATATCAGGATAATAGGGTATTAGTTTAGGATTTTCAAGTACAACTGTTATATCAATATTGTTAATTTTATATTGCTTTCTTTCTATTAGCTTAACGATATGGTCCAATAAAGTCAGACTGGAAATACCTTTCCATTCCAACTCGTTGTCCGGAAAAAACATCCCGATATCCCCTTGGCCGGAAGCTCCAAGTAATGAATCAATAACAGCATGTATAACCACATCGGCATCTGAATGCCCCTCTAATCCTTTCTCATAATCTATTTTTACACCACCTAGGATTAGCGTTTTCCCCTTTTTTAGTGGATGGGCATCATAACCAAAGCCAATTCTCATATTTTTCCTCTTTACTAACTAAAATATTCTATATCTAAGCAACTTTAGTTATAGAATCGATCAAAAACAATTTTATGTGCCTGTGTGGTGCAGGTACGGTATACAAAAGGATATTCTTCTCTGATATTTTCATAAACTTTATCTCGGTATCCTTGTTTTTCAAATAGACCATAGACCGTCGGGCCGCTGCCTGATAAAGCAACAGCCGAAGCACCTGAGTTTTTTAATCTATTTTTTATATTTTTGATAATGGGATATTCTTTAGAGAGGATGGCATCAAAGCTATTATAAACAACCTGCTGAATTTCAGATGGCTTAATTGCTTCCTTCTTATTTAAAAAATGCGAAACACTGGGTGCCTGCTCTTTATTACTATCAGATAATTGGTCAAAAAGCTGATAAGCGTATTCGCTCTTAATTTTAATTCCCGGATTAATCAGTATTAGCGGAACTGGAGGGTAAACCGATGACAAGGGGACAATCAATTCTCCCCTGCCCTGAGCCAGTACAGTGCCTCTCGTTATAAAAAATGGTACATCCATTCCAAATTCAGCCGCCATATTTATAAGTTGGACTTTGCTTAATTTTAGATTAAATATTTTGTTGATACCTACCATAATTGCCGCTATGTTTGAAGAGCCTCCCCCTAAACCTGAGGCAATGGGTATATTTTTATTTAAAATTACTCTGATTCCTTTGCCAGTATTGGCTACTAACATAGCAACTGCTTGGTACATAACACTTTTTTTTCCAGTTGGGACTTCTGGGTTATTACACTCTATATAGATATCAGGTTTTTTGATTGGCTCCAGGGATATCTCGTCATAGAGGTCTACTGTTTGTAGTATAGTCTCAATATTATGATAACCATTGTTTAATTTTTGACCAATACTCAAATATAAATTTATTTTGGCATAACTCTTTAATTTTAAAGTATCTGACGTATTATTTTCCAAAATTATACCTGTTTAACAGAATTTCAGTTAACAGTAGATCGGTCTGGGAGGTGACTTTGATATTTTCTTCTGAACCACGCAGAATGCCAACTTTCCCTCCATAACACTCTAAGATAGTAGAATCATCAGTAGCCTTTATCTTATCCCGCTTTGCTCTTTTATAGTATTCTTTTATTTTTCTCAGTCTAAAGACTTGTGGAGTCTGCACCATCCAGAATTTACTACGGTCAACCGTACTTTCTACCAACATTTCTTCCAATATTACCCTCTTAATAGTATTCACAGCCGGGATAGCTAAAATTACTCCGTCATAATTATTAACCATCTCTATTGGCTTATCAATCATCCATTTCTGAATTAGAGGACGCGCCCCATCGTGAATACAAACCACTCCGTCTTCCTCTTTGATAGCCATTAGTCCGCAATAGACCGATTCTTGTCTGGTTGGGCCACCGATAATCACGTTTTTTATTTTTCTATAATCATTCTTCTTTAGTATTTCTTGCTCAATTTTCCCAAGATCTTGCGCTCTAACCACCAGTACAATTTCATCAATCTTATTGGATTCCTCAAATTTTGCTAAGGTATAGGAAAGGAGCGGTTTACCAGATATCGGTATCAACATCTTACTGTGGGAGTGGCGCAACCTCTCTCCGCTGCCTGCCGCTGCGATTATTGCAAAATTCTTCATTAATATTTTTACTCCGTTTCTGGTTTATCCCTACTTTTTATATTTAAAAATATTTCATGATAGCCCTCTACCACAAAATCGGTATCTAGGGTAGCCCTTAAATCTTTTTGGTTATGCCTTGTTTCATCTCTATCTATTTGTCCTAATTTTTCACTTTCATTGAATAGAATTAATTCAACAATTATTTGATTATTTTTTTCCTTCTCTTCCAGGTATGCTTTAATTCCGGCCCAACCATCCAATAGATAATCTTGCTCCCCTTGGGTAATAGTTTTCTCGGTTATTTGTTCTTTTGATAATCCTCCCTTAACAATCAGTACCGCATCCCCAACAGAGGCACTATCGGGTATCCTTATGCTTACCTGTTTTTGCTCTTCGGATAATCTATAAGGAGCGATTATGATTTGGGGTTCAATATTTTCTCCCAAGTAATATTCTTTAGTGTTTAGCTTTACTTCCTTAATAAGCGCACTCTGGTTCTGCTCTTTGATAGTAACATCGATTGAAATTTCATTTAAATCGATCTCTTCGTAAAAATTATAATATAACAAATCCAATAAAGTACTCAAGTCATTGCTCACTTCGACAGCTATGTCATTTTCATTAAAATAAATATTATCATAGTTTAAAATCTCTTCATTATTTTTACATCTAAAGCCAAACTTGGTAATTGCGGTTCCCTGACCAATTCTGTCAAGAACATTATCTATAGATTGTATTAATAAAGCCGGTGCTATGCCCTGAACCATTTCTTTTTGGGGAACCACCTTAGCTCCGCTTTGCTCTTTTATATTTCTATCTAAATCATGTACCATTATTTTGCAGGGAACAATGTTAGGAAATTTATTAATTTTTGCTAAAACACCTGCACTCCTATCTTGAATCACTTCCCCTAATAAGAGATAGGGTGAGCCAATTTTAAAAGGCATTACGATGTTGGGAAAGCTATGATAAATATAAACAGCGCTAAAAAGATATGATACGGCTCCCTGATGCAAGAAGGGATGACCAAATGCTAGCACATAATTATCCTGACAGTAAGTGGCGGTTCCTATTCCCATAACACTAACATCTCCCAAAGATAATTGTACCCCAATAGCCGAACCAGGCTCAATCTTTTGTATACCGTTACTTATATCTAATTCTTTCTCCATATCTTGATATTCTGCCAAATTTTGCACTGAGGTGACGGCTACTCCATATTCATTAAAACTATTTTTAATATAAGCGCTAGCCCGCCTACTAAAACAAGATATTATGAGAGGTGATTTTATGTTATAGAAATCAATGCTGGGCTTATTACCAAAAACATGGCTATTATTCAGCTTGTAGGAGGAAGTCAAGTTTTGTAGCCCTTTTTTTAAGTTATCGTCGACAGAACAGGTGATAACCTTGCTCTCTATTAGAGAATTGTAATCTATACTCTGTTTTTCCTGGTCGATATACTCAAAAAGGGTTAATATGATATGGATAGGAGTTACCAGGCATAGATTATGCTGACTCATCTCCCAGGAATGAGAAATAGCGCCAGCTAACTTTCCTTCAAAGTAGACCGGGCTCCCACTCATACCGGCAGATATACCACCATTATTATCTATTCTATCGCCACTTAATTTTACTAATATATAGGGATAGGTTATTCCTGACCCATGAATAATATCGATGACCTCAACTTCAAACTCCTCTATCCTTATCCCGGAAAACACGGTCTTCCCTATCCCTTTCATACCAGGATGTATATCAGTGATCATGATTAGATCTTTCTGATTGTGGGCCAGGACATTACTTGGGATAATACTGAAGATAATAATGGACAGTAGTAATTTATAAAAAAATGTTATAGTGGTACTTCTAACTAATTGATTCATCTTTTCTAATTTAGAATATTACATTTTTGTAAAATTTATGTGACTTCAGCCTTAATTACAACTTTAACGAAAACCACTGCTGATTAGGCCCTGTTTTAGGACATGGATTTGATCTAATACCCTGCCCGCCCCTAAAGCAACACAGGAAATGGGATTTTCTGCAACATAGGCAGGTATTTTATTTACTTTGGTCAATAATATATCTAAATTACCCAACAGAGATCCACCGCCGGTAAGAACCATTCCTTTATCAGCAATATCAGCAGATAATTCTGGCGGGGTTCTCTCTAAAACCATTCTGATGGCATCCAATATTGCTTCTAAACTTTTAGAGACGGCTTCTAACAACTCTGCTGAACCAACTTCTATAGTTTTTGGTAATCCGGTAATCAGATCTCTCCCTCTGACTTCGGCAAATCTTTCCTTTTCCGGCTCCATTGCCGTACCAATTTCTACTTTTAAATTTTCAGCAGTTTTTTGTCCAATCATCAGGTTGTATTTGTTTTTAATATACTTTATTATATCTTCATCAAAATTATTGCCAGCTATCCTTAAAGACTCACTCTCTACAATTCCGCCTAAGGAAATTACCGCAATATCTGTTGTTCCTCCACCTATATCAACCACCATATTACCATAGGGCTCACTGATATCTAAGCCAGCACCAATTGCGGCAGCGATAGATTCTTCTACCAAATAGGCTTTTTTGGCACCAGATTGAATTGCTGCCTCTAAGGCAGCCCTTTTTTCTACTTCAGTACCTCCTGCTGGAACACATATCACTACCTGTGGCCGAAATAATCTTGAATTAGAAAAAACTTTTTTTATAAAATAGGTTAGCATTTTTTCAGTCACATCATAATCAGCTATTACCCCGGCTTTTAAGGGTTCCAAAGCAATAATATTACCCGGTGTTTTACCTAACATTTCCTTAGCCTCTTTGCCCACCGCAAACACCTTTCCAGTATCCCGATATATTGATACCACAGAAGGCTCTTGCAATACGATTCCTTTGCCTTTTTGATAAATCAATACACTGACTGTCCCTAAATCAATTCCTAGACTCTTATCTATTCCCAGCATATATTTATTTCCTCCTCACAATCTCCTTTGCCATTCTGATTCAGATTAATAACCAAATAAACCATTAATGTATACTGTTACCCTTGTTATATACTGACAATTAGGTTAATTATTTATGGCTCTATACCCTTCTGATATGGGCTCCTAACTCTCTTAACTTCTCCTCTATCTTAACATAACCTCTGTCAATATGATATACCCTGCTTATCTCCGTGGTTCCCTCTGCTATCAAGCCCGCCAATACTAAGGCCGCTCCACCCCTCAAATCAGAAGCCATAACAGGAGCTGCACTCAGTTTTTTTACACCCTTAATAATACTATTCCTTCCTTCAATTTTAATATCAGCCCCCATCCTTCTAAGATCACCGGCGTGAGCAAAGCGATTTTCAAAAACATTTTCGGTAATAATACTGGTCCCATTTGCAATGGACATTAAGGACATAAATTGGGCTTGCAGGTCAGTAGGAAATCCAGGGAAGGGCATTGTTTTAATATCAACAGACTTTATGATGTCTGAATTAGAAATAATTACTGTATCATCTTCTTTGTTGTCAACATTTATGCCTGCTTCTTCTAATTTTACAATGCAGGATTTTAAGTAGTAGGGATTAATGTGTTTGATTTCTACTACCCCTCCGGTAATGGCAGCTGCAATCATATAGGTACCTGCTTCGATCCTATCCGGTATAATACGATAATGTACCCCCTTCAGTTCTTTTACACCCTTTATGGTTATAATATCGGTACCTAAGCCGCTTATTTGGGCACCCATTTTATTTAAAAATGTACCTAATTCAATTACTTCAGGGTCCTTGGCGGCATTTTCAATCATGGTAGTTCCCTCTGCTAAAGTGGCAGCCATCATGATATTCTCAGTGGCACCCAGGCTTGGAAAATCAAAGTATATATCATTGCCAACCAAATTTTTAACCTCTGCCTTAATATATCCCTTTTCGGTAACAATATTGGCCCCCAGAGATTGAAAGCCCTTCAAGTGAAAATCAACCGGTCTAGCACCGATAGCACATCCTCCGGGAAGGGATATTTTGGCTTTTTTTAAACGGGCAATCAACGGCCCCATTACTAAAAATGATGCCCTCATGGTCTTAACTAATTCATAGGGTGCTTCATAATTATTGAAATCATCGGGATCTATGTACAGAGTATTACTATCCTTCCATTCCACCTGTATTCCCAGAGTTTTAATAACTTCAATCATACTATAGACATCTGTTAGTTGTGGTACATTTTCTAAAACGCATACCTCGCTGGTTAGAAGACATGCCGCCATTATAGAAAGGGCAGAATTTTTTGCACCATCAATAATCACTGTTCCTTGTAATGGTTTACCGCCAGTTATAAAAAATCTTTCCGGGTTTTGCAATTCTTTCACCAATCCTTTTCTTTTTTACTTAGTCAAAAAAGATTTTAATGTTTTTTCATAAGGGGGTTCCAATATCCCATTTTCAGTAATAATTGCTGTTATATTATAGTTAGGGGTGATATCAAATGCCGGATTATGGACAGCAATATGGCAAGGTGCAATCCTTTTATCCATAATTGTGGTTACTTCCTCCGGGCTCCTTTCTTCAATGGGGATATCCTCTCCCTTTTTAAGGTTGAAATCGATAGTAGAGGTAGGGGCAGCTACATAGAAGGGAATATTGTGTACTTTTGCTAATACTGAAAGACTGTAAGTACCAATCTTATTTACCGTATCACCATTGGTCACTATTCGGTCAGCCCCCACAACTATTTTAGTAATCTTTTTCTGGTACATTAAAAATCCTGCCACCGAATCGCAGATCAGTGTAAAGGGGATCTTATCGTATTTTAACTCCCAGGCTGTTAATCTGGCCCCCTGTAAAACTGGCCGTGTTTCGTCTACAAATACTTTAATATTCCTCTTTTTTTGAAATACAGAGCGAATAACACCTATGGCAGTACCATAGAAAACAGTGGCTAGTGACCCGGCATTGCAATGTGTTAAAATAATGTCCCCATCTTCAAAAAGCCTTACTCCATTTTCTCCAATCGACAGATTAGTTTTTATATCCTGTTCAGCCAGAGAATTTGCTTTTGATAATATTCTTTCTTTTAATTCATCTACGGAACTCTTGGAACTGGTAATTACCTTCCAAATTTCATCTAAAGCCCAAAATAGATTTACAGCTGTTGGCCTGGAATGGGCTAATTCATCTTTTACTACTGCTAATTTACTGCAAAACTCAGCTTTGCTTTTAACTTTAATATTATTAGCAGCTAGGGCCATTCCGTAAGCCGCCGCAACACCGATAGCAGGAGCACCTCTGATAGCCATGCTTTTTATAGCATCTATTACCTCATAATGCGAAATACAGGTCAACATTTCTAATCTTTCCGGCAATTTCCTTTGATCTACCATAACCACTTTATTATCTTCCCATTTGATAGTCCTTTTTACCGCATTCATTGTAATTTCCATCCCCATTTTCATTTCAATTAGGTAAGATTTTCTCTTATTAAGTTAAGAGGCTAAGAATGCCCAAATCAGTCAGTGTAACAATAATCCCCGCTATTATAACACCGGCAGTCATCATGAAAATAGCATAACTAAATCGTATCCCGAACAGGAAGGCTGCTGCCGAACCTGCCCAAACCCCCGTACCGGGAAGGGGTATAGCAACAAAGAATAATAAGAATAAGGCACCATATTTTTCATATCTCTGTTGATATCTACTCGTTCTTTTAAATAGCCAGGAAAAAAATTGATCAAAGAAAGTCCATCTTCTGAGAAAATCTGAAAATGGCTTTAGATACACTAATATTAACAAAGCAGGAACGATATTTCCCAATACGGCAAAAATAAAGGTGGGCAGTATCGGCAAATCAAAATGATTCAAACCAATCGGAATCGCTCCTCTTATCTCCATTATAGGAAGTGCTGCTAAAAACGCCACTTTAATCAGATTAAAGATCAATGTTTTTAATTACCTTCTTTACCAGATGTGTCATTATCGGCTCCGAACGTGTTGCCGCATCTAATATTTCTTGGAAATGCACCTTTTCTACTACTCCTTCGATTGCCAAATCGGTTATACAAGATATCCCCAATACTCGCATCCCCATATGGTTTGCCACAATTACCTCAGGTACAGTGGACATACCTACTGCATCTGCCCCCATTTTTATAAGCATTCTATACTCAGCCGGTGTCTCCAACATGGGCCCGGTCAGACCGGCATAAACTCCCTTATGTAATTTTATACCATCTTCCAGGGCAATAGTTTCTGCTAAGGAAATTAGTTTTTGATTATAGGCTTGAGACATATCGGGGAAACGGGGTCCCAATTTCTCTTCATTTGGACCAATCAAAGGGTTTACCCCCATTAAGTTAATGTGGTCAGAGATCAGCATGAGGTCCCCTCTTTGAAAATTGCGATTCATTCCCCCGGCAGCATTTGAAATGATGATTGTCTTAGCTCCCAACCTTTTCATTACCCTTACGGGAAAGGCAATTTCTGCCATATTATAACCTTCATAAAAATGAAATCTTCCTTGCATAGCAATGACTGGCTTGCCCTCTAATTTTCCCATAACCAGATTGCCGCTATGCCCATGTACAGTGGATATAGGAAAATGCCTAATCTTCTCATAAGGTATTACCACACGGTTTTCAATTTCATCGGCAAGTGCCCCTAATCCGGTTCCAAGAATAATAGCAATATCGGGTATTATATCAGAGTATTCTCTTATAGTTTTATTGCTTTCTGTAATCTTTTCTAGAATATTACTCATGTGTAATTCTCTCCTATTAAATTTTCTCATAGAAATATTATTAAGCGTTATGTCCTGGGAAAGGCTTTAAAATATTCTTCTTTAATCCATTTTCTGCTAACGTGGGTATAGATTTGTGTAGTAGAAATATCTGAATGTCCTAACATCTCTTGCACTGTTCTTAAATCCGCCCCATTTTCAATTAAATGAGTAGCCAGGGTGTGCCTTAAAGTATGTGGTGTAACATTCTTCTTAATGCCTGATTCTCGTGCATATTTCTTTACCAAATAAAAGACACCCTGTCGTGTAATAGACCGACCACGGTTATTTAAAAATAGCCGGTCTGTCTCTTTTCCTCTTGTTAACTTTGGTCTAACTAATTTAAGATAATCAAGTAAAACCTTTTGTGCCCGGGCCGAAAAGGGAATCCACCTTTCTTTATTCCCTTTGCCAATGCATTTCAGCAATTTATGGTCCAGATTAAGGTCACTTCTTTTTAGATCTATTAATTCTGAAACTCTTATTCCGGTAGCATACAAGAGTTCAATTATGGCCTGGTCCCTTTTACCGGCTAGTCCCTTAAAATTTTTCTCCGCTAACAATTTATCTAATTCCCTTAAATTCAAGGCTTCCGGAAGTTTCTTAGTTACTCTGGGAAATTCAATGTATCTGACCAAATCATTTTGAACATATTTCTCGGTAAGCAAAAAACGGTAAAACATTTTTAAAGCAACTAAATTACGGAAAATAGAGTTTGCTGCTAATTTAATTTGATTTAAATAATGATAATATTGGCCAATGATTTCTCGGTCAACTTCCTGAAAGGTTAGCTGTTTTTGTTCAACAACGAATTCATAGTATTTTAATAAGTCATAGCGATAGGAAACAACGGTATTAAGGGATAGGCCCCTTTCCAGGGTCAGGTGCTCTAAGAAAAATTCTATTAATTCTTTTTGTTGTTCATTATCTTTGGTATCGATTGTAGCTTTCCATACCTAACAAATAATTTATTCTAATGGGATTTAAATCAATGGATAATTTCGGTATCCGGATGCACTATCTGTATCCAGACATTTCCAGGCTGTATTGCTAATCTATTACCATCTTTGTTATAAAAGAAGGTTTTCGATCTCTGCGTTTCTTTAAGCCAGGTTATTTCTTCCGACCTACCATTGTAAATAATTAACCCCGTCCCTTTACCAATTAAATCAACCGCCAATCTCCCTTCACTATCCAATATCTTTTTATTGCTGTGTTGAATAATAATATTTTTGGCCTGTAATTGCTGACCTGTTTCTAAATCAGTGTGGGGTTTCCCATTTATGAAACGGACATATAGCTGTGTTCCAGAAACATATTCATAACTAACCGAATAGTTAGTATTATATTTAATAGCTATTTTCTGAATATCTTTACCAATTAATTCTTCTCTAGCATCAATTTCAAATTGATAATCACCTTTATTGACCATTTCAATATAACCTAATCTCTTGGCCTCTTGTCTCAATTTTTCGGTTGAAGAGTAAAGGTTATGGGGCGGCTTGCGTTCGGACACTCTCCAAAAGGGCTGAAAATGAATTAATTCATTGATATCATCTATTCTCTCTTCTTTTATAAAAATAGCAGCATCTGGGCTTTCCCCGGCATGTACATAAACGGCATTGTGCTCCAGAGCTTTAGTAATAAAATAAGGTCTGGCACTACGAATAGGTCCAACTTTATTGGTATCCTGGGTAGCAAAAATAGCTAAGAAGCGTGTTATTCCTCCTTCTGCTAACACTTCATAGACAATATTGGCATTTCCTAGACCACTTTGTGGACGAGAAACGCTAGCATTATCAATCATTATGGCCAGAGGCCTTTGATCAAAAGGAGACTCTTTCTCTGTTGTTTTAGGTAATGTGCTTAATTCTCCTGGAGTTACAATGGTCCCATAGGTTGACTCAATACGGTCTTGTCCTTCTAAACCTAACCTTGCCTGTATTTCAAATTCACCTTTTTCTAAGACCTCTCCCTCGATTTCTCTACGACTGGCAATACTGGGGGTGAGGTCTCGATCAGCTATTTGTACATTAGGCACTATAGATATCTCCTCTTTAATTTGAGCCACCTCTTCCCTAGCCGGGATTTCAATTTCGGGCATTTTAACCTCAACTCTAGGATTACTTTCCACAACCATTTCATTTTTTTCCACTAATGGCTTGGTTTCAATTTCTTGTATTTTAGCCGGTTCCGGTAGAGTAGGCTCCACCCTGGGTCTGACGCTGACTTCAGCAATTGGCTCTTCCCTTGTTATCTCAGGCTTTACTGTAGTGGGGCTTTTGATAGAGGGCAGTTCTACCATGGTAACCTCAATAATATCTTCAATTTCCGGTATATTTATAAACTCAAAAGAGAGCAGATTGTTAAAAGCCAGAATAAACATGATATTAAGAAATATTGAGATTAGGAATGAACGCCCCAAAAAACTTTTGGGCTGCTTTCTTCTTCTTTTTGCTCTATATCCTGCCATTATTTTTATTAAACACCTTATGAATTATAATATCTCTTTGATTCATTTTTCCCTAGGCTTAGTTGCTATGGCAATCCTCTCTGCCCCGCCCTTCTTAATCAGGTCCATAACTCTTACTACTTTACCATGGGAAATATTCTGATCTGCTTCTAAAACAACCAAGGAATTATGGTTGCTCTTTATCTCTTCCTGTACCTTTTCCGATAAAGAGTTCGGGTCTATCAAGCGGTTATTGATATAAATTACGTTGTTTTCAGTAATAGTTACTATGGTGTTCTTCTGTTCCTTGACCGCCGCAAAATCGCCGCTTGGCAAATCAACTTTGACTCCGCTTTCTACATTGATAAAGGTAGTAGTTAGCATGAAAAAGATGAGTAATTGAAACACGACATCAATTAAAGGAGTTAAATCAAATTTCAGAGCCTTGGTATTGGGACGATAAAATCTCATCTATTTCTATATCCTCCTCTTTAATTTCTCTCTTTACCGATAATAGATCCAAAATTTCTGTACTGGAGGCCTCCATCTCCCTTATCTGTCTTTCTACTCTATTACTAAGATAATTGTAAGCAACTATGGTGGGAATCGCCACAGAAAGACCAAATGCTGTAGTTAATAAGGCTTCAGAAATAGCCCCAGCCAGAGCTTCGGGGTTACCAACACCGACAATGGAAATAACCTGAAATCCCTTTATCATGCCAAATACAGTACCTAGCAATCCCAAAAGAGGGGCAATATTACCGATGGTTGCCAGTATTGGTAAATTTTTTTCTAAAACAATTATTTCTTGATTGGCGGTATCTTCGATTGCTTCTTTTATCTCATCGCGGGTACCGCCATACTTTAATAAAGCAGCTAAAATAATCTGAGATATAGGAGAATAATTTTTGCGACAGGCAGTAATCGCATAATTAATATTCCCTTTTCTGATTAAATCACAGATTCGATTACTGAATTTTCGAGTGGAAGTCTTGATGCTCCTTAAAAAAAACATCCGCTCAAAGAATATGGCAATCGCCAATAGGGAGCAGAAAAATATGGGATACATTAAAACTCCGCCCTTATAAAATAATTCAAACATTAATTAGATGCCTCCTCCAAATCAATAAGATTTCTTATTTTTATTTTTCATACTAAACCTGGCGAATGTCGAAGGGATTCCAGGCTATTTTTATGATCTCCCTATCAGATTATTCCTTTATTTATTCTAATCTTCTCCTGGCATTATCAGCATAAATTGTTTCCGGGCATCTTTGAAGGAGCATTTCATATTTTTCCTTAGCCTGTAACTGATGCCCTGATTCTTCCTGACAAATTGCTGTTATGTATAAAACATCACATATATAGGTGCCAGTAGGATAATATTCAAGGTATTTCTCCCCAGCCTGTACGGCTTTTTCGCATTCTTCTTTTTTATAGTAACTCAAACAAAGGCCATAGAGAGAATTGGGCTTGTACTTGCTATTTGGAAAACGATCCAATAATTTTTCAAAATTTATGATGCTATCGAACCATTTTTCTTCTTCCAAGCCTATTTGAGCCATAATGTAGAAGCCTTCTTCATTAAACTGGCTTAGTGGATAAGCCTTCGTAAAATCTTGTAACTCTATCCTTGCTTCACCATATTCTTTTGCTAAAAAATGGGTCTTTGCTAATAGGTAGGTACCTTCCTCCGCAAATTGACTATCAGGATATTTCTGGACCAACTTGTCAAATGATTCTACTGCTTTTGAGTAATCAGGGAGGTTTAAATAGCTCCAACCGACACTATATAGCACATGCGCCGCTAAAGAATGTGTATCATAGTGTTTCAAAAATTCCTGATAATATTCTATTGCACTACTGAATTTTTCCTGTTTATAGTAAGTTTCAGCCAACATATATAAAGCCCTTATAGAGATTTCATCACCAGTTAAATAATCAATCTGATGAAAATACTCTTCTGCCTGAGAATAATCAGTTAAACGGAAAAAACATAGCCCTTGCCAATAATATATTTCTTTCCTCATCTTATCGCTGGTAATCATACTTTCGATTCTTTTAAAAAGTTCAACGGCTTCCCGAAATTCGCCTCTTTCATATTTATCTTTAGCCAGGGCAAAATAGCCCTCTCTAGCCAGAGCATCATCTGAATGCTGCTCCGTCAATTCCTGATAAAGAGAAAGTAGCCTTTCTTCATCATTCATCTTGTTAGCTGCCTCAATTTTTAACTCCAGTGCTTCTTTACTATTAACATCTTCTAAGGCAATCAAAACATTTTGATATCGGCCTGCTTGATAATAACTTCGGGCAAGTTCTAATGTTGCTATGTCAATAATTTCTCCCCCCGGAAACTGATTGATTACCCGCTCGAAATATGGAATCGCTTTTTGTTCTTCTCCTTTTCTGGCATAAGCCAACCCTAAATCGAACCATATTCTCTCCAGCAGACTTTCCTCAATATTCTTCTCCGCCAGAGAACTGTCAATTTCGATAACTCTATCATAGTCTTTTTGTTCTAACAATGCTCTAGCTAGAAGATATTGTGCTTCGAGTTGTATTGGGCTTTCCTTCTTAGTTAATTCCTCTAAAATTACTCTTGCCTCTCGGTAATTGCCCTCTTTGAATAATATAAAGCTAAGATAGTATCTGGTTTCATTAATCAATTCAAAATCAGTCTCGTTATTCAAGATATCGGCGAAATATGCTTTTGCCTGATCATAGAGACCTTCCTGAAAATAAGATTGTCCTAAGATAAAATCAATTTCGCATTTATCAAATACCAAAGGTTCAAACGATAGTAAATTTTCATAGAGGTTGATAGCTTGGGTATACTTTTTTTGCATGAAATAGACCCTACCTAATTTATAGAGAGTTTCCGGGTAAAGGCTGCTTTTTGGAAAATTCTTACTCAATAATTCCAAGGAAATTTCAGCCTGATTATAGTCTCCTAACATATAAGCACACCAGCCGCTGCCCAGCAAGGCATTTTCATAATATATGCTATCTTTATAATTATCAATTAGATATATATAATGCTGGTTTGCTTCGCCATAATGTCCTAATTTATAAGCCGCCTCAGCCATCAAAAATCTCGCCTCAAAAAAATCAGGATTGATAGCCAGGATTTCTCTCAGTTTTTCTAAAGCCCTTTCATAATCTTCTAAAGAATAATAATTATAAGCTAATTGGTAATATTCCCGCTCCCAATCGATATCGTAAGCCTGGATACCGCCAATTTTCTCTCTTTCTTCCAGATATTCTTCCATCTGATTTAAATGATAATAGGTACGCATTAAATAAATTCTCGTTTTCTCAAAATTAGAATTCTTCCGGGCAGATTCTTTAAACTTAAGTAACGCTTCTTCATATTCTCCGGCGATATAATATTGGTAACCTTCATTAAAAGCCCAGACTGTCTCCCTGCCAAATTCTTTTTCTTCCTGAGCTTTATCCAGGTATATTCTGGCATTATTATCAAAAGGGTCTAAGCGGACAGCATTTTCTAAGTAAATAATTGAGTTGTTTAAGTCTCCAATATGATAATAACTTAATCCTAAAAAGTGGTGGGCTCCTTTAAAATCTTTGCTGAGATCAATTGCGAGCTTAAAAAATTCAATAGCTTCCGACCATTTCTTATTGCTATAGGCATTATATCCGGTAACATATAACTCGTAGGCCTCTTTACCATATAGTTCGGCTTGTTGATACTGGCTGAAAACCCACTCGATATCCTTGCCTGGATCCGCCTTCTTTATTTCTTCGCCTTGTTCCAGGGCTTTTGCTGTTTGACCTGATTCATAATAAAGCCTCATCAAAAATATCCTTGCCTTTATATTGTTCGGCTGATAAAAAATTGCCTCGGTAAGATTGTTAATAGCAGAGGCTGTATCCCCTTTTTCATTATATGAATAGGCTATACGATAAAAAGCCTCCGATAATTTTTGATAACTTATCTTAATATTAGTATTATTCTGTACTATTTCAGTAAACCTCTCCAGACTAGCTATTTCTCGAGCAGTCCATTTAGTTCTTTCATATATTTGTGCCAATAGATAATATGCTTCAGCGAAATGAGGATCCTCTGATACTGCCTTTTCTCCATAATCAATGGCTTTGGCCCAGAGCGGTTTACTGGGGAAATCCACCCCCTGATATTCAGTAATTGCCTGATTCTTTAATTCTAAGGCTTGATAGTAGTTACTTAGAGCTTTCCAAGAAGAAGAAATATTATTTTTTAAGTTAATGGCTAAATTTTCGTCAATGTCAAAATTGGCTTCTTGTAGTATAGATTGAGCTATACGTTCTTTTAAATAGAAAATATCTTCAGGTATTAAAGTTATCTCTTGGAATTCAGATAATTTATTGAATTGTGATTGGTACATAATCAGGTTAAACTTGAGGATATCCCTCTGTTCTAATGAAAAATAACCGGTGAAAATCAGGTCTACCTGTAACAAATCATCTAAGGAATGAAACAAGGAGAGATCTTTCTTCATTGCCAATCCTTGGGCCAAATCGTGGCCTGGCAATTTTTCTATTTCTCCCAGAGGAATATAATTAATTCTTTCTGATTGAGAGAAGGCCTGGCTCAACATATCAGGGAGACCTCTCTCTAACCAATTCCATTCATCCCTTCCCGTTAGATTCTCAAAATAATAGACTGCAAAACTGTGAGTTTCGATAGCAGGAGAAGAGAGGGTAAATATATTGCAAAATAAAGAGATGAAGAATACTAAATAGAAAAAATAGCATAATAATGATTTATTTAATATATTATTGACAAAAGCTTTTTTTTTATTATTATTTGAATTTGATAAATTCACCCTTGTTTTTACCTACCAAATCTTGGTCCTGAAATACATAGCTTATACTAAGCTATCATACGAATTGATAACTAATGGCTTTTCGCTAATTAATTAGGCTTTAGTTGTTGAGTCTTCGGTTATCTTTTTATAATAATAAAGAACAAATAATTTTATAGGATTGAAATCAAAAAATATGGTTAATGACACCAGTTTATTTTACATAATATCATACAATAACTAAGGGAAAAAGTAAAACTCTTTTTCGCCAATTCTCACGATATCCCCCTCTTGGGCACCCTTCTTTTTAAGCGCTTTTTCTACTCCCCATCCTTTTAATTTTTCCTGAAAATATGCCAATGCTTGAGGATTATTTAAATCGTATTGATATGCTAATTTATTCATTTCCCTACCCTCTATCACGAATTGGTTGTCCACTTTTTTTATGGTAAAAGTGTGACGGAAATCGTAATGTACCATTTTTTCTTGAGCAAGCGGTAACAGTGAATCCTCTTTATTTCCTATTAGTTTGATGGTCTCGAATATTCGAGAAATCAATCCTGATATCCCCTCACCGGTAAGGGCTGAAATGAAAAATACGCTTTTGCCCTCCTTAGAAAAAGATTTCCTTATTTCTTCTACCTTTTCCTGTACCTCTGGTAAATCGTATTTGCTTATGACAATTATTTCTTCTTTGCTTGATAAGGAAGATGAAAACTGCACCAGCTCATTTCTTATGATATGGTAATCTTTTATTATCTTCTTCGCCGAACTTCTGGAACCATCTATAAGGTGAACAATGGCTTTGGTTCTTTCGATATGTTTCAAAAATTTAATTCCCAACCCAGCACCTTGAGCGGCTCCCTCTATAAGCCCAGGAATATCAGCAAGCACAAATTTATGTTCGCGGTCAACTGTTACTATCCCTAAATGGGGGTTAACTGTAGTAAATGGATAATCAGCAATCTTCGGCTTAGCTCTGGAAACTCTTGCCAAAAAGGTTGATTTACCTGCATTAGGGAAGCCTACCAAGGCAACATCTGCAATCAATTTTAAATCTAATTTAATAGTTCTCTGTTCCCCTTTTTCACCCTTCTGGGCAAATTTAGGCGATTGAAAAGTCGAACTTTTAAAGCGATAATTACCCCTTCCTCCCAATCCGCCGCAAGCTACGCAAACCTTTTCTCTATCCCGAGACAAATCTGCCATAATATGACGGGCTCTATTGTCTTCTACTACAGTGCCTACCGGGACATATAAGTATAAATCAGAGCCATTCTTACCGTTTTTTTTACCGCTGCTGCCGTTTTCTCCATTTTGCGCTTTACGATGAGGGTTACGGTAATACTCATTTAAGGTCTTCAGCTGTAAGTCTGCTTTGATATAGACACTTCCACCTCTCCCCCCATCACCACCATCAGGTCCACCTTTGGGAATAAACCGTTCCCTCCTAAAACTAACGCAGCCATCTCCGCCCTTACCTGCCTTGACATGAATGATTATTTCATCAATAAACATAAATTTACCTTTTAGACTATTTTCTATATTCCACTCAAAATACTCTTGAGTATACCGAACCAACAATCACCCGTAAATTATAAATTAGTTCTAAATTATTTGGCAATTAATCTTTACCGGTTATCACTTACTGATTATTTTCATAGCCGTCTTTAAATTCAAGAGGTTAAAACTTATACTATTTGTAATTATATGCTCTGTTAATTTTTGCTCATAGGTTAATAAAAAAGGAGGTGGATGAACTAGCTATCATCTACCTCCTCGTAGATTATTGCCTTATAAACCTACCTTGATATTATTTAAATAACAAAACCATAAAATACTTAGCTTTTACAAATATCCCGAGTTAAGAAAAAACTTCAAGACTTTTTCTCGGCTAAGCTTCTACAGTATCAGTAATAATAGAAACTTGTTTCCTTTTTTTAACTGTGGTACCAAAGCTAACATAGCCGTCAACTAGAGCGAATAAGGTATCATCCTTACCCCGACCCACATTTTTGCCAGGTAATATTCTGGTTCCTCTTTGTCTGACAATTATATTTCCACCAAGTACATATTGTCCGTCATATCTTTTTATTCCCAATCGTTTAGAAGCACTATCGCGACCGTTTTTTGCTGAGCCCTGCCCTTTTTTACGAGCCATTGAATCTCACCTCACTTATCCCATTCTTGTAAAATCTTATTTTATGGTTGTTTTATTAAACATTTATTTTTTCAATTTTAACTTCGGTGAATAATTGCCGATGTCCTGTTTTCTTTTCATACCTTTTTTTTGGTTTATATTTCAAAACTATAATCTTCTTACCCTTGCCCTGTTTCAATACTTTTCCCTCTACAAAACTATTCTCAAGCAAAGGCTGACCAAAGCTATATTTGCCATCTTTTTCTAACATTAACACCTGCTCAAATTTCACACTTTCTCCTTCCTGGGGTTCCAATTTTTCTACTCTTATAACATCACCTTCTTTGACTAAATACTGTTTTCCCCCAGTGGCAATTATGGCATACATATTCCGTTAATTCCTCCTACTTAAATAAATCGCCTGAAAGGGCAGCTGAGCTTTGGGGCCTTTTCAGTGCGTTCTTGGCTAATAAAATCTATCATATAAGGACTACCCTGTCAAATTATTTTTGCAAAACAATTTAAATAACCATAGACCTCAATAATCTCAGATTATTATTATTTATACTATTCTATTACAGCACTTTTAAAATCTTTTTCAGGTCTTTCTTCTTCCCTACAGCAATGACTTTAATCTTTTCAATATGAAGATCTGTTAATGCTTTAAGATAGATACTTTTATTATAATCTCGCTCTAGTTGTTTTATTAATAGCAGCTTTCCCCCTGATAATTCTTCCTCGACTTTTGGATGAACACCTAATAAAATTGCTTCAGCTTTAGAATTTTTACCTAAATCTTCCAACTTATGCAATACCATATTGCTAATTGTTTCGGGAGAAAGGATACGGCCACTACCTGAGCAATAGGGACACGCCGTCCGTAATAATGAGTCTAAATCCCTCTTGGAACGCTTTCTTGTCATTTCTACCAACCCTAATTCAGTGGTCTGCACAATATTTGATTTTGTTCTATCTTTTTTCAACTCCTCTGCTAATTTATTTATCACTTTTTCCTGATCTTCCTTGTTGTCCATATCAATAAAGTCGATAATTATAATTCCGCCAATATCTCTTAATCTTAATTGCCTGGCAATCTCTTCTGCTGCCTGTAAATTTGTTTTTAAAATGGTATTACGCATTTTTTTCCCGCCAACATATTTCCCGGTATTCACATCAACAACAGTCAATGCTTCTGCTTCATCAAAAACAAGGTAGCCTCCACATTTTAACCAAATCTTTTTTTCTAGCGCTTTGCTGATTTCTTTTTCAATATTGTAAGCCTCAAATACCGGCTTTTCACCATCATAATAAGAAACTTTAGGTTTTAATTCTACCAGAAAAAGTGTATCAAGATAATTAATAATTTTTTCATATTCTTGTTCAGAATTAACTACGAACTCATCAATCTCCTCAGTAAATAAATCTCTGATAACACGGTAGGTTAGACTCAGATCTTCATGCAGCAATAGGGGAGTTTTTGCCCTGCGGCTTCTCTTTTGGATTTTATCCCATAAGCGAATTAGAAAATCCATATCAGGTAATAAATCCTCTTCTTCTTTACCGATAGCCGCTGTTCTGATAATGTAACCATGGTCGTCACGTTTCATTTGTTGGACTATTTTTTTAAGCCTCTCCCTTTCTTCTTCATGCTCAATTCTTCTGGAAATAGCAATAGTATCATTGTTGGGCATCAAAACAAGATAACGCCCGGGTAAGCTGATATTGGTAGTAACCTTTGCCCCTTTTGGCATAATTGCTTCTTTGGCTACCTGAACATCTATTTCCTGCCCCACCTTAATTAATTTGTTTATATCGGTATCCTTACTAGCCTTTCGGCCAAAAGATTGCAGGACATCATCTAAATGCAAAAAGGCATTCCTATCTGTGCCAATATCTACAAAAGCTGCTTCTATTCCAGGTAATACATTCATCACCTTAGCTCTATAAATATTGCCAATAATCTTTCGGTCTTCCAGCCTCTCAATATAAATCTCTACTAATTTATTATTCTCTAAGATAGCAATTCGCTCTTCACTTAAACCACTATCAATTATTACCTGTTTAGCTCTATACTCCATAATACTGGAGCCACCTTCCTTTAAAAACTATTTTTAATCTAAGACACTGACCTGTAATTTATTTTTAAGTCATTACAAAGTATTAAGAATAAACTTTTCTCTAATAACTTTCTCTATAGTAACAGAATCTCCATTACTTTCCATTATTTTGTTCATTATGAGATAGGGATTTATAGATCTGCCCTGCAGCAGGTTTATTATAAGGCGTACAATCAGCCTATCATCTCTTCGGGACAAAATATTTATTTTATGGAGAAAAGGCCGCAAATTTAATTCTGCCATCCTCTTTTTCGTATCTGTTGTTATTATAATCTCTTTTTCCCTTAATAACCTCATGATGGCTGCCTCCAACCTGCTCTGACAATTTTTTATGCTATTCACTCCGATAGGGATTTCAAAGGCGAAATAGACTAGATAAGAGGCGCATTTTAGTAATTTATTTAAAGAAATTTTCTGTTGTAATAACCCCTCTGCCCTTACTATTCTTAAGCCTGACGGGGCGGCTTTGTTAATTCTATCTACCAATAACTCTTCAGCCAAGGGTTCTGCCAAAGAGATTTCCATTATTTCTTGCCACCCTGCTATACCCAAGGGCAAAGCCGGACCAAAAGAAACTTTTAGCCTGGGATTGAATCCTTCTGTCAATTCAACCGGTATTTTTGCCCGTAATATAGTCCTTCGGAATATAGAGTTTAAATCCAGATGAGAGACAAATATTAAAGGTCCGTTCTTTCTATATATTAGGCGATAAAGATAAGGCATAAAAAAATTCACATTTCTTTCTTATTCAAGCTATTTAGCTTGGGTTTCTTATTGTCCTGGAACCCTATTTCTGAGCATATATTTTCTAACCCGCAACCGTTGCACTTTTCCTGCCGACAATCATCGGTACTAATTTCCTGCTGTGCCTTTCCCCACTCTAGCCATAAATATTTTTTTTCTACTCCGCAATCGATTAAATCCCAGGGCATAGTCTCATCTACCTTCTTTTCTCTATGAGCATAAAAAGCCATGCTCAATCCATTCTCTTGAAAAGCCTCTTGCCAGAAATCAAAATTAAAATACTCCTGCCAAGAATCAAATTTACATCCCTTGAGGTATGCTGCTTCGATTACGTTGCCTAACCTGCGGTCACCACTAGAAAAGACAGCTTCCAACAAAAGTAATCTGGTATCCGGAAACCGAAATGAGATATTGTTACTCCTTATCATTTTAGTTATGTAATTAAATTTCTTTAGTAACTGGTCTTCCTTTTCCTGCGCCATCCATTGGAATGGTGTATGGGGCTTGGGTACTAGTCCATTGATGCTAATATTTAAGGAAAATTTTTTTCCTACTTTTTCTCTACCCATAATTTCTACTCTTTTAATCATTTTTATTATTCCTTCAATATCGTCCCAGGTTTCAGAAGGAAAACCTATCATGAAATAGAGCTTAATCCTTCTCCAGCCCATTTCCAAAGCATTTTGCACAGTCTTGTATAAATCACTTTCACTAACATTTTTATTAATGATTCTGTTCATCCTTTCTGACCCCACTTCCGGGGCAAAAGTTAAACCGGTCTTTCTTACCCGTTGTGTTTGCCTTGCTAAATCTAAGGAAAAACTATCGATCCTTAAGGATGGTAAGGAAATACCGATTCCCTTTTTTCCATAGTGGTCTATTAATGCTTTGGTTAGCTCGCCAATATGACTATAATCGCTGGAGCTTAAAGAAGAGAGGGAAATCTCTTCATATCCGGTCTGATTAATGCTTCTTTCTGCTAATTCTAATAGATGCTCAACTGAACGTTCACGCACAGGCCTATAGATAATACCGGCCTGGCAAAATCGACAACCACGAGTGCAGCCCCGGAATATTTCTAAGGTAATTCTATTATGTATAACATCTATATTAGGCACAATAGGAGCTATGGGAAATGGAGCTTTATCTAAATTTTTCACTATCCTTTTTTTTATTCTTAAAGGTGCCTGCTTTACCCTATTTTCAAATGATTTTATGGTACCATCTGGCTGGTAATAAACCTTATAAAAGCTGGGAACATAAATACCATCATTGATATCCAGCATTTTTTCTAAGAGTTCTCTTTTATTATTCTTTGCTCCTTTTTTGGACCATTCTTTATGGATATCGATAATTTCATTGATGATCTCTTCCCCATCGCCAATCACAAATAAATCAATAAAATCTGCCAGAGGTTCGGGATTAAAGGCAGCAGGTCCCCCGGCAATTATTAAAGGATGTGTTGAATCTCGGTTAGAAGCACGCAAAGGTATTTTCCCTAAATTGAGAATGTTTAAAACATTTGTATAGCTCAATTCGTACTGTAAACTAAAACCAACGATATCAAATTTAGACAGAGGTCTAAAGCTCTCTAAAGAAAACAGGGCGATTCCCTCTTTAACTAAATAACTTTCAAAATCCGCCGCCGGTGCATAGACTCTTTCGGCCCAGGAATCATCTCTTTTATTTACGATATCATAGAGAATTTTTAAACCCAGGTGGCTCATTCCTATTTCGTATAAATCGGGAAAGACCAAAGCTACTTTAATCAAATGGCTTTTATTCTTCTTTACTATCTCATTATATTCTTCTCCTGTATATCGGCCTGGTTTCTCTATTTTCCCCAGCAACCTATACAACTCAGTCTTGTTAAACATTTTATCTAGTTTTTCTCTTTTTATTTGTAATCACCTTGCTTGAATTTATTGAATTAGTTAAAGATGGATCTCAAATGAATGTTGAGCAATAAACCTATTCCGATGAAATTAGAAATCATAAATGTCCCACCATAACTAATAAAAGGCAAAGGCAAACCAGTCGCCGGCATCAAGCCCATAGACATACCAATATTAATAAGTATTTGTACAAACAGAAAAGAAGTAATGCCAGTAGCCAGGAAAGTCCCTAATAAGTCGGGAGCTTCTTGGGCAATTTTTATTCCTTTCCATAATAAAAGGGCAAAGAAAGATAATAACAATAAAGCCCCTACAAAGCCTAACTCCTCCCCTATAACAGCAAAAACAAAATCGGTATGCTGGGATGGTAAAAACTTCAATTGGCTTTGTATGCCGCCGAATAATCCTTTTCCAAAAAGACCTCCGGAGCCGATTGCTACTTTTGATTGAATGACATTGTAGCCGGCACCCAAGGGGTCCATCTCAGGGTTTAAGAAAAGTATCAACCTGCTTCTCTGATAATCTCTTAATAAAGACCAGAGTATTGGAAACAAGGATAATGTCAAGACAAATCCAATTGAGATATATTTCCACGGAATTCCTGCGATAAAGACCATTAGTAAGGTTATGGCAAAAAAAACTAGGGCAGTTCCTAAATCAGGTTGTTTATAACTTAAAAACATCAATATCCCGGTAAATAAAAATGGTAATGAAAAATATAAAAGGTCAGGCAATTTATTTTTTTGTTTATTTAAAAGGTCAGATAGGAATATTATTAAAGTAATTTTAGCAAATTCTGCGGGTTGAAATTCCTGCCCAGCCAATTGAATCCACCTTCTTGCTCCGCCAATCTCTTTTCCATAATATATGACATAGACCAACATTATCAAAGACAAAACATAACCTGGAATAGATAGTTTGGTTATTTCATGATAATCAATTATCGTTATTAACAAACAGACCAATAAGCCGGCTAAAATGGAAATAACTTGTTTTTTTACAAATTGTATGGTCCCATTAGCTACATTTTCCTGGTGTGTACTACTATAAATCACCAACAATCCCAAAACGCAAAGACCTAAAACTAAAAATAGCAGGGCATAATCAATGTGCTTTATTAAGCGAATATACCTATTAAAAAATGATTTACCTATTATAGACCTGCTTGTATTTAAATCGTTTAACATAAAAATTCCTTTATGGTACATGGTATAAGGTTAAAAACATTAACCTTTTGCCAGTTGACCATATTTTAGTTGAAGATATTTCCGTATAATATTACTAGCTACCGGTGCTGCAGCAACGCTACCATCTCCTCCATGCTCAATAAATACAGTTACGCAGATTTCGGGCTTGTCGACTGGGGCAAAGCCAACAAACCAGGCGTGATTTTCCCCCTGCGGATTTTGAGCAGTCCCAGTTTTACCGGCAATTTCAATTTCTGAAATATTGGCGGAGCGACCAGTCCCGCTCTCCACTACCCTTTTCATTCCTTCCTTGATAATTTTAAAGGTATTTTGACTTACATCTGTTTTATGCGTTATTTCTGGTATAGATTGCTTTATTAATTCACCTGATTTAGCAACTATCTTTTCCACATAATGTGGCTTACAATAGAAACCTTCATTGGCAATTAAACAGAGTAAATTATGAACCTGTAAGGGGGTAACCAGTAAAAACCCTTGCCCGATAGACATATTAACAGAGTCACCTGGATACCAGGACTGGTTAAAATTTTTTCTTTTCCAATCTTGCGAAGGCACCAATCCCACCTGCTCCCCTGGTAAATCAATTCCGGTTTTCTCACCAAAGCCTAAAAGTGTGGCATAATAACTCAATTTATCAATACCTAATTTACGGCCCATGGTATAAAAAAATACATTGCAGGAGTTAGCAATAGCATTAATTATGGCTAAATTGCCATGACCGTCTTCTTTCCAACATTTAAATGTTATGTTCCCCTCTTTATAATAACCCGGGCAAGAAATGGTGCTATTAGTATTAATTATCCCTTCCTCCAATGCAGCAATAGCAGTTACTAACTTAAAGACTGAACCTGGTGGGTAAACACTCTGTATATTACGATTACACAAAACGTTATCTTCATTTTCAGCTATAGTCTGCCATTGGCTCAAACTAATCTGCTGAGTAAACATATTTGGGTCATAATCTGGATAACTAACCATTGCCATAATTTTGCCGGTACTGGGTTCACTGACAATAATTGCACCCTTTTTCTCTGCCATCTGGCTCTCAATAAATTGCTGCAGCTGACTGTTTAAGGTCAAATAAATATCATTACCTGCAATCGGTTTTTGATACTTAATGGTGGCTATTTCTCGTCCTAAGGCATCTATTTCAACTTCTTTTTTCCCCTTTTCACCTCTCAAGTAGGAATCGTAAAAGCGTTCTATTCCTGATTTTCCGACCATATCACCGCCAGTCAAATAATTGAACGAGGTATTCCTTAAATCTTCTTCGCTTACCTCATTAACATATCCCAGTAGATGGGCGGCAAAATTGCGGTAAAGATATTTTCTTTCCGGGTGAATTGTTAACAGAGCCCCTTTAAATTTGTATTTCTGTTCTTCAATAGCAACAATCGTATCTTTTTTCAAGTCTCTCTTTATAGTAAGGGCTTGGAAGGGGCTTTGCCTATGATTCTTAAGTTTGCTGAGAATGGTAGGAGAATCAAGGGCAATAACCGGGCTAAGTTTATCTGATAAAGTTTGATAATTACTTATTTCTGCTGGGATTATTGAAAAATTTACTGACGGTCTGTTAGTTACCAGAATATGACCTTGTTGATCATAAATCTCTCCTCTCGGTGCTTCTTCTACCAACAACCGAATACAATTGCTGACAGCCCTTTGTTCAAATTCTTTTCCTTTAATTATCTGTAAAACCCAGAGATTCATGATAATAATAACAAAACAAATAGTAATCAATATAAAAAAATCATTTAATCTTTTTTTAGTAATTTCTTTACTTGTTTTCTTACTTTTTTGGTTAAACATGAACCGTTAATTCTACCTTTGTATATAAACCGAGAGTTTCCTAATACTGATAAAAATAAAGGGTGCTAAAATACTATTAATGAGAGCATGGTTTACTGAATATTTTCTAAAAATTTCTATAAAATCATAATTGGCATGAAATATGCCTAACAGATAATAAACAAAAGTGTTATTTAAAATGGTAAGTACGAATGTTGCTATAGTTACTATCCATACCAAATGCTGCTGGAATATTTTTTCTCGAATTATCCCCGATATGTAACCTATTACCGTCTTTACTAAAGCATTGGTACCCAATAGATTAACTGAAAAAACGTCTTTCAGCAATCCACCTATGAAGCCTATAATGATTCCATCTTTAGAACCATACAAAAAAGATAAACAGATAATGGTAATCATTACTAAATCAGGCTTTACAGCATCAACATTTACCATATTTACCAACAATAGCTCTATCAACTGGGCAAAAACTATTATTCCTATCTTCATCCATGTCTTCATTTACGCACCCTTCTTGGAAAATTAATCAGCATTCTGTTTTCTGCTTTTGTACAGATATTGAAAGGCTTTTCATATAAATAGTTTGGAAAAGTCTATACTATGGTTCAATAGATATCTGCTGGGTAGTTAATAATCTTAATATAACCTGGATATGGAAGGACTAAAAAACCTAAGCATTAATTATCATTTAGATGGATCTTATTTTCTTTTGGGCTACTTTACTCATCAAGTATATTCAGATGTTTTTATTAAATTTAAGGTTGATTTCATATTTATATATAAAAACTTTCTGTTAATACCCACATTTAATATTCGGTACAGAACAATAATTCGATTTTACCCAAAAAAACCAGCCAGATAAAAGAAGGCAGCTTAGCCATTCTTTTTATTCTTTTTGGCTCTTTGATTATACGGAAAATCCATTCCATACCATGATTTTGCATCCATAGGGGGGCTCGTGATATTTTGCCGGAAATAACATCAAAGCTTCCTCCAATGCCTATACAGACCGGAACCCCTAATCTATCTTTATATTTGGATATCCAGATCTCCTGTTTAGGCACGCCCATTCCTACCAATAAAAAATCGGGCTTCTTCTCTATTATATCATTAATAACATAGTTAACCTTATCCTCGTTATTATCAAAATAACCATGGTGGTATCCAGCTATATTAAGACCAGGATATTCCAGCTCTAAATTACGAGCGGCCTTTTTTACAATCTCTTCTTCTGCTCCTAATAAATATAAACTATATCTCTTCTGAACTGCTAGTTGGCATATCTGGTTAATCATATCAATCCCGGTAATACGCTCAGGCAGCGGCTCAACCAAAAAAGCGGCTGCCCATAATATTCCCGCACCATCGGGAGTTACCAAGTCCGCTTTTTGGGTTATCTCTAAATATTGTTTGTCTTTTCTAGCCCTCAGAATTGCCAAGGTATCCGGAGTAATTATCAAATGTGCTCTTTTTTCTTTAACAAAACGCTCAATTTGGGCTAAGGCTTGTTGGCTGTCGATTTGATCGATGGGAACCCCAAATAATACTAATTTCCCTTTATGCCGGTCATTGTTAATGATAGCAGACCCATTTGAAATTCTTTGCCTCAGCCAGTAATAAGCAAGGCATCCTACTCCAATCATGGTAGTAAATAATAATAAATCTTCTTTAACCGACACTATTACGGCAATTATACTTAAATAAAGGCAGGTAAATACTATTATTCTATTGGCACCCTTACGAGAAAATCCCTGTTCAATCAACTGCTGCCTTAGTTTACTCTCATTTACCTTTTCAAAATAATCATTACTTAAATAATTGGCCAGTAAAGAATAAGATGTATCCACTATGGGAAATCCCAAAATCAATAGTGGAGTCAAAAGGGTCAGAGCAGCGGCACTTTTTAATACCCCCACAATGGCAATTACCGCTAGCATAAATCCAAAAAACATATAATAAGCAGAAAAATAATTATTCTTTTCTATTTTATTTCTTTTCTTTAAAATTATGATGCTTAGTGAAAAAATAGCCAGAAATACAGATAGCACTTCGGCAATCAGGAGACCCTGCCGCTGGAAAACGGAAACAAGGAAGAAAGTAAGAGCAGCTATAAAAACGGTAATAGGAGTCGTATCACCAAACTCATCAGTTTGTCCAATAGAATTAGTGATGGTGAGTAGCCAGATGGTGGTTACAGGTATAGAAAGATAGTTAAGATACCAATATCCGCCAGAATAGTTTCTCAAAAACTCTATTTTTATTCCGGTTGCTATAACTAAAAGGGCAATTACAGCTTGACAGAATAACTTTAACCAGGGAGCAATCTTTTTCTGCTGGTTATATCTGCCCAAAAATACCATTAACAGACCAGCAAATAAGATGCCTGATATTTTAATAAGAGAACCCATCCACTCAGTCAAAAATTCCTCCATTAAGATTTAAAAAAGAAATAGAAAGATAATATCTCCCGGAAAATTACAAAAAACTAATTAAAAAACTTAATCCAATTATAATATAATTTAAGTTAAAAAGGTAGTCTTTGCTTATTAATTTTAGTAACAATTGAATATCTATCCCCGTTTAAACTATTCCCCTCTTCTTAAGCCACTGTGCGGTTTCCGCCAATCCATCTGTCAGACCATACTGCGCTTTCCATTTCAGGACTTGTTCTGCTAAGTGACCATCAAGAACATTTTTTCTTAAATCTCCAGTTCGGGGAGGTCCAAAATTTGCCTTTTGCGCAAAACCCATTGCCTTCTGCAAGTGGGAATACAACTGGTTTACTGATATTCCTCTGCCTGTTCCTATATTGAAAACGTGAAATGCTTTATCTGTTTTTCTTATCTTTTTTAATTCAGCTAATTCTACCATATTTTTTATACTGAGTAAACAAGCCCTAGCAACATCTTTCACATAGACATAATCTCTGATACATTCGCCATCTCCATAGATAGTGGGAATCTCACCCTTCAACATTTTAGCCATGAAAATAGCAATAACTCCTGCTTCGCCCAAAAGGTCCTGTCTTGGTCCATACACATTACCATAGCGCAGGGAGATATAATTTAGTCGGTGAGTTTGATAAAAAAAATCTAGATAAAGCTCGGAAGCCATTTTAGAAATTCCATAAGGAGAAGTTGGAGAAAGAGGGGCATTTTCAGTTATTGGGAAAGATTTTTGTTCTCCGTAGATATTAGCGCTTGAGGCAAAAACAAAACCATCTATTCCGCACTTTAGCGATACCTCCAATAGATTTAACATCCCCATAATATTCTCCTGTGCATCTAATTGGGGATGGGCAATCGAATAAGAAACACTGGTTTGTGCAGCTTGATGGCAGACATAATCAGGCCTTTCGTAATTAAAAACTTCGGCTAAATCAGGGTCACCAATATTCATTTTATAAAAATGAGCTTGGGGATTAATATCTTCCTTTTTCCCTGAAGATAGGTCGTCAATAATCACAACTTTATAACCCTGAACAATTAATAAATCAACTATGTGTGAGCCGATAAATCCTACACCACCAGTAACTAAGACTTTTTCCTTTTTACCTTTATCCATGGTTACTTTCCCCTTTATCTATCTGAATATTTGTACTTTAAAAAATCAATTAATTTTTTAGCAAAAAATAGGCTAGACTTAGGGCTAATGAGCTGCAAATGCAATTTAAGGCTAATAAGATTAGCACCACATTACGATGAGATATACCTCTATCTAGTAGCCGATGGTGCAGATGGCTCCGATCTGCTTGAAAAATTGGAGTATGACTTTTATATCTCCTCCATATCGCAAAAAGAGTATCTGTTATAGGTAATGCCAAGGTCAAAACAGGAATCAGCAATAATATCGGCTTCTTTGAATAAACTACCAATAATATGGCACTTCCAGAGATCAGAAACCCGGAAAAGGTACTGCCGGAATCTCCCAAAAATATCTGCGCAGGATAGAAATTATAGCGGAAAAAGGCTATCATACTCCCTAAAAGTGCTGCATTTAACAGATTATAAGGCAAATAAATCTCATCAACTAAAAATCCAATTATTAAAAAAGTAACCAATGAAATTATAGATATTCCCGCTGCCAAGCCATCCAGCCCATCAATAAGATTAATGGAATTAGTAATGCCTACCATCCATAATATCAGTACCGGGTATAATAAAAAGCCAAAAATGGTGAATTGGGACAATTTTTGTATAATAAATTGATTGATAGTATCCTGGTGATAGATAATAAATAGTAATGCCGGCGCCAACTGAATGATAAACTTGTTAAGTGGTTTTAAATCAACAATATCATCAACAATACCCAAAAGTAAGATAATAATACTGCCAGCTAAAAAGGCTTTTATTTGCTCTTGAAATGGTACAAAAAATAAGGCACTAAGCAGAAAACCAAAAAATATTACTATTCCTCCTAGATTAGGAATAGCGTTATCATGTACTTTACGATAGCCGGGTTTATCTACAAAATCTTGTTTCTTCGCCAATCGAGCAATAAAAGGAGTAATAATATAGGAAATAAAAAAAGCAGTAAACGCTGTCAGGGCAAAAACCAAGATAATCTATTTCTCCTTTTTATTTTTTATCTAAATATTACAACAATACAACAATTTGTGAGGTTTATAATCTGAGATTATACCATCAAATTAATTCAGATTCTTGTCTAAATGGTAAATTTATCTCTTAAAAAATAGCCTTTCTGCATTGTCATGATAAATCATCCTTAGGGTTTCTGCATCGAGATTTAAACCATGGTAAACCCGGTTGGGATCTATATTTTTACGAGCTTCCTTGGTCATCATATTATATATGCTGACTGGTAGAATGTACTCTTTTTTCTCTAATAAATCCATATAAGCTAAATGTACATCACCTATATAGGCCCTGTTTTTGGCTTGATAGGTGGTCACCACCAGATCTGTTCCATAAATAATTCTTTCCCTATAGGTTAATATAAAATCTTGAAAACTGCTATAGTTATTCGAAATTCTACCAAACCCAGCAACTAGAAAATCCGGGTGCCCAAAACTAATATCCAGATATAGCTGCGGATACTCCTTCATAAAACGGTCTAAACGTGTCAGGTTATTGGTGGAAAGCATAAAATGAGGTGCCACAATGATTAACTCTGGGAATTCTTGTAAGATATGTTCAAATTCTGTTGAAAAGCGCCCACTATTAATATGGTATAGTATAGGAATATTTTCTTGTTCGCAATAAGCATATATTTCCATCATTCCTGGGTCAACTAGCGATGTCTTAAAAAATGAATCATAAAAAGTACCATGCCCATTGTATAATTTGACACCATCAGCTCCATTCTCTATAGATTTTTTTAGCCCTTCTAGTTTGTTAGCATCTCTGGGATCCAAAGTCACCAGGGCTGCAAACTCATCGGGGTAATTCCGACTAAGCTCAACAATAAAATCATTATTTTCCTCATAACCAGTAAAACCATATTGCGGTTTCATAAAAAAGGTAAAATAAGGGGTGCCTAGCAATACCATCTTTTTTATCTGACAATCTTTCATCGCTTGTCTTAATAACGGCAAGCAATCCATATTCTGCACATGCTCATGTCCATTAATAATATTAAAAATATCCCTCTTATCCTTGATTTCCTCTGCTATACTTTCCACTTGTTTTGAGGGGAGATGATCAATCCATAGCGGCATTAGACCTCTCTGCCTCAAAGCTATGAATAGCAAAACAATAATGATAATGGTACTGACCGTATAAAAAACTATATCAAACCATTTCTTTTTCCGTGAAGTTTTTCTCTTTTTTGTCCTTTCCGCTCTTACCATCTCTACGCTCTAACCCTCCTGCTCTTCCTAATATATATCCGTCTTACCTGAATAATAGTATAATAATCAAAATATTACTACTTTATTGTATATAAATTTTATAAATAAGCTATAATTATAGTATTCCAGATTTAGGGAAAATATGTTTAAACATAAAGAATTTTTTGGAAAGAGAATTTTTTTGTTCCTTATTTTTTCCATCTTTCTATCTCTATTCTATTTTTCTGTGCCAAACTTTCTTTTTGATAATCCTTCACAGCTAGTTGTTTATAGTAAAAACTATGATCCAACACTCAACTGGAATGTTATAGAGGGCAAACATTACTCCATAATCTTCCCGACGGAGATACCAGATAAGGAAGGTTCTCCCTATAAACAGATTGCCCTTCATATCGCTGAAATAGCCGAAGAAATCTATTCTCAAATAACTCTACAGTTTGGAACGCCTTATAATCCAGATAAGAAATTTGCTATTATTTTAGAAGATTTCCATGATTCGACATATGGATTTGCCTCAACAGTTCCCCATTATCTTATTCGTATTAATTTGACTGCACCCGGTCCGGAAATTTTCGACACCAAATTTGAAAGCTGGCTAAGAATTTTAATCGCTCATGAATATACGCACTTAGCACATTTTGATATGACCGATAAAATGACCACTTTCCTACGCTTTTTTTTAGGTCAAACTATCACCCCAAACGCCTTGCAGCCCCTTTGGTCTATTGAAGGATTAGCTATTTACAATGAGAGCAGATTAAACGCAGGTAGAGGCCGACTAAAAGATAGCAGATATGAGATGTATCTTAGAACCGATTTTTTGGAAAACAGATTAAAAAATCTTGAACAATTAGAAGGTGGACACCTGATCTCTTGGCCGGCAGGAAATGCTCCTTATATCTATGGACAATCACTAGTTCACTTTATCGCCGAAGTATATGGTGAAGAAAAACTGATAGCCATAAGCAAGCAGTTTTCTTCTTTTCCTCTGCTAGGAATGGACTGGGCGTTAAAAAAAGTTTTAGGTATTGACCAAAATAAACTATATCAAAGATGGAAGTGTGAGAAAGAACAATATTTCGAACAACAGGTTAGACGTATTGTCAATTCTGATAAAATAACCGAATCGCAACAAATTACCGACCACTGTTATTGGGTTGAATGTCCTTCCTGGCTAATTGATAACGATATTAAAGATTCCTCTCTTACTTATAGAGTCTTTAAGCCACATCTTTACTCCACCATACGTAAATATAACCGGAATTCCGGTAAAGAAAGCTTGTTGATAAAAAGAACAGGCGGACATGGCACCTCTTACTCCTTTTCACCTGATTTTCAATATCTTCTTTACGCTAAACAAATTCAATATAGTCACTACTATACCTATAATGATCTATTCTTATTTCACTTAAATACTGGTAAGCAATACCAGCTTACTGAGAGAATGAGAATTAAAGACCCCGCCTGGCACCCTGTGCCGGCTGTTGATAAGATTGTCGCGGTAATCAATCAAGCCGGCTCTAATAACCTGGTCTTATTCTCTATTCAAAATATTATGCCGCAAAATGAACCAGAACAAATGGATCTTATCAATACTGCCGACCTTACTTATTTAACTAATTTTAAAGACGGCTCTCAGATTTACCAACCGGTCTGGTCACCCCAAGGTGACCGAATTGCCTTTTCGTTATGGCGCAAAGGCTATCAAGATATATATGTTATTACCCTTGATGAAGATCATCTCAAAATACAATCTATAATACCTATCACTTATGACCGTTATACTGATATTAGTCCCAATTGGTCAGTTGACGGTCAATATTTATTTTTTTCGTCAGATCGTAATAAGATATTCAATTTATATGCCTATTCCTTACCTGATAACCAGTTCTACCGCTTAACCAATGTCGCTACCGGTGCCTTTGAGCCGGCTGTTTCACCTAGCGGAAAAGAGATGGCTTTTGTGCAATACCACGCCTCAGGTTATGAATTACATGTAGCCAAAATGGACGATTTACTCTGGGAATTAATAGAAGAAACCGACATGGAGGAAACGGCTGATGTCCCCCATCTGCAAGACAATGTCATCTATTTTTTACCTTTAGAATCACTCGAAGATAACGAGGTTAATCAATCCTTAGCACTGCCCCATGGTATTCCAAAGAATACTCATTATACTTTAAAGAGCTATTCTCCTTGGGATAGCATTATGCCCAATTATTTGTTTCCCTATGCGGATATCGCAGGAGGTAACCTCTATCTGGGAGCCTCAACCCTGGCTCGGGATTATCTAGGATTTTACTCTATCCCGCTTACACTTGCCTACAATCTTTCTAATAATTCTTTATTTTATAATCTCCAATGTCTCTATACCGCATGTGAACCATCATTTTCCCTTACCTGGCAAGGTGAAACTTCTTACTACACCAGACTCCAGCTATCCTTAGAATTCAGCGATAGCGGATATACCGGTAAAGGCGATTCCGATAGGTTATATTCTAGAAACATAACAATGGGGACTTTGAGTGAATGTTTATTTACTGTTCAAGGGGAACAGGATGAATTATCAGAAAAAACACCCGTTGTAACTAATTCCTTGTTCTTAAGATACACTTACAGTGATACTGAAAAATACCAATGGTCTATTGGTCCAGAAATTGGTAATTTATTTTCTGTCAACTACCAATATGCTGTACCCTATACTGACCATGAAGCTGCTTTTCATAGAATTATCTTTGATAGCAGAAAATATCTACCGCTACCGGTATCCAATCAGGTTCTAGCTTTAAGATTGGTAGCAGGATACTCCTCTAGTGAAATTGATAAAAATGCTATATTCAGCCTTGGAGGAAACTCATCTGCCCAAAATCTTAGCTCTTTCAATAGCAAAGACTTTGCTTTGAGAGGGTATCCTTCCTCTTCTTTTGCCGGAAATCACCTCTTGCTTTGTTCGTTAGAGTATCGTTTTCCTCTAAAAAGAGTAGAACAAAAAATAGGCTACAAAGGTGCATCTCTGTTTTTAGAACAAGTTTTTGGAGCTTTATTTATAGAAGCAGGACATGCGTGGAATAAAAACTCCTTTCCGCGTTTGAAAGATTTTAACGCTTCCCTGGGTGCGGAAGTGGGGTTTATACTTAAAACCAGATATACAGAACCACTTACTTTGGCTTTCGGTATTGGAAAGGCCATCACCCAAACCCTCCCTACCCGCTTTTATGGAAGAATAGGCCTCTCTTTTTGATTAAATATTCCCCCACCTACCTTTACAGCTCTTTAATTTTCCTCAACTAGCACCTACAATATTCTTAACCCAATAGGTTGTTCCCCTTTAGATTAAACGTACTTTGCTATCATCAGCAAGGATAAACTCATACACCAAGGGAATATTTACCGAACGATAAATATGGACATTTTTGCCAATCAAGCAGTTCTGCATGCGGTACCTTACCTGCTTAATATTGGTATTAGCCATAACAACACTGTATTCAATCTCACTATTTTCTATTTCAACCTTATCAGATAATGAAGTAAAAGGCCCGATAAAAGAATTGACAATTCTGGCTCTTTCGCCAATAATCACCGGCCCCATTATCGTTGAGTTGATTATCTCCACTCCCTGTGCCAGTTTCACTCTGCCAAATATCTTTGATTTATGATCAATCTTAGCATCTCCTAAATCACGCTCAATGTCTTCTAATACCAATCGATTAGCTTCCAGAATATCCTCCGGTTTTCCGGTATCCTTCCACCAGCCTTCAATTATTTCAGCATCCACTTCATATTGATTCTCTAACAGCCATTGAATGGCATCTGTTATTTCTAATTCTCCCCTTGCCGAAGGTTTGATAGCATCTATGGCAGTATGAATGGTAGAATCAAAAAAATAAACACCAATTAAAGCAAGGTCAGTCATTGGTTTTAAAGGCTTTTCCTCTAATTTGACTATTCTATTTTCTTTAAGTTCAGCTACACCAAATTGTTCCGGATTTTCCACTCTGGTTAATAATACCAAGGCCTTGGGCTTATCTTTTTCAAACCTTTGCCGATAGGGATAAATGCTATTCTTTAATAAATTATCACCTAAGAACATTAAAAAACATTCCTCTTGTAAAAAATCACGGGCAACTTTTACGGCATGGGCCAGGCCAAGTGGTTTTGATTGTAGAATATAGCTTACCTTAACACCCCATCTCTCTCCATCCCCTATAGCTTTTTTTATATCTTCGCCGTTGTCTTCACCAATTATCAAGCCAATCTCCGTGATACCACATTCCACAATCTTTTCAACGCCAAATTCCAAAGCAGGCTTATTAGCCAGAGGAATTAAATGCTTGGCGCTAGTGTGGGTTAATGGCCTTAAGCGAGTACCCTTGCCGGCACAAAGAATTATCGCTTTCATTGTCCATCTCCTTTTATTCTAAAATATTGCTTACTCACCTATAAATACTATTAAGATTATTTACCGGGGTTAATTCCCTTTTCTTCCATATAAGCCTTTTCTCTCATCGAGTTCACATACTCTTTTCTCTGAAAAGAGTATGTGAAATTAGTATGAATATCGTAAGTACCTTCGATTAAGGCTGTTACATCCTCAACAAAAACCAGTTCTTCATCAGTGGGAATTACCAGTACTTTTACCGGTGAATCGGAATGGGAGATATTAAATTCTTTATTGCGAGTTCTGGTTAATCTATTCTTTTCGGAATCGTACTCAATCCCCAATATTTCCAAACCATATAATACCTTCGTCCGTATCGTGTCACCCATTTCCCCTACTCCAGCTGTAAAAATAAGAGCGTCTAATCTCCCTAGAACTGCAGCGTAGGCACCGATGTATTTTTTCAACCGGCAAAACTTCCATCTCTACAGCTAAGCTGGCTCTTTTTTCCCTTTCTTCAGCCGCTTTTTAATCACATTTCTTCTATCAATGTACTTTCCTGTGATACCTAATAGCCCACTCTTTTTATTCAATATGCTGTCAATCTCTTGAGGAGAATAATCTTCCTTTTGCATCATATAGAAGTCGAGAGCAGCAGCATGGTCTCCGGCCCTGGTGCCTATAATTGCTCCCCCTAAGGTGGTAAAACCCATACTGGTATCATAGGATAGTCCATTCTTTACAGCACTTATACTTACTCCATTCCCTATATGACAACTAATCAGGTTACACCGGAAGGATCTTTGTTTAAAATTACTGCTACTCTTTTCGCTTAATTATTATCTTTTACTGTCAAACTCTTTAGGAAATTCTTCTAAATACTGATATTGATAAAGAATATATCGCACAATTCTTTGAGCAGCAAGCCCATCGCCATAGGGAGATTTTTTTGCAACCATTGTTTGATAATAAACCGGATTTTTTAATAACTTATCCACTTCTTTGTTAATAGCCTCCTGATCTGTACCTACCAATCGGGCAGCCCCTATACTGACAACTTCCGGCCTTTCTGTTTCTTCCCTCAAAATTAAGACCGGCTTACCCAATGCCGGCGCCTCTTCCTGTATCCCGCCAGAATCGGTCAAAATAATAGTAGAGAAAGCCATTAAGTTGGCCATCTCCTTATAATTCAACGGCTCCAATAAAATAATATTGCTCTGGCTACTTAAATGTTTATGTACAACTCTCCTGATAATAGGATTTTTATGGAGAGGGAAAAAAATAACGATGTTTTTATATCTTTGGGAAATACTTAATAAAGCTTGACAGACATTTTCCAGAGGTTTCCCCCAATTCTCACGTCTATGCATAGTCACTAACACAACCTTTTCATGGCTATCCCTGAATTGGTTAATTCTATTATCGGTAAATTGAAAATTACTTTCTAACATGAGCAAAAAAGCATCAATCACGGTATTGCCGGAAACAAAGATATTCTCTCTCTCAATACCTTCTTTTTCCAGTAGTTTTGCCGCTAAAGGAGTGGGAGGGAAATGATAATCAGCTAAAACAGTAGTTAATCTACGATTAATCTCTTCCGGAAAAGGATAGTATTTTTTAAAGGTTCGCAATCCTGCCTCAATATGTCCAACCCTAATTTTTTGATAAAAGGCTGCTAATGCCCCTGAAAAAGTAGTAGTAGTATCCCCTTGTACCAATACTAAATCAGGTAAGATCTTCTCAAAAACCTCTTCTAATTTAATTAAGGAAGAGGAATTTATATGGGATAAAGATTGCCCCTGTTCCATAATAGCGAGGTCAATATCCGGTTCAATCTGAAACAGGTTTATCATCTGGTCGAGCATTTCTCGGTGTTGAGCAGTTAAAATTACAAAAGGGGTTAGCCAATGGGGGTATTCTTTTGCCTCCCGAATAACGGGAAACATCTTTATCGCTTCCGGTCTGGTTCCAAAAACAAAGGCAATCTTGATTTTCTTATCTTTTTTATTCTCCATAGTAAATTTCTTTTATTGCAACCTCTTTCTGATACTATTCTGGCTAACTCATAGTTATAATCATGGTAAAAATATATTAATACAATAAATTTAGTTTATTACACAGCCTGTTGTTTATAATGAACAATACCATATGCATTATAAGCTACTAAATTATTTGGTTCCAAATAGACGGTCTCCGGCATCACCTAAACCTGGTACTATATAGGCATGTTCATTTAGTCTTTCATCAACAGTTGTCGTATAAATCTTGACATCTTTATAATGTTCCCGGACAACCCTTATGCCCTCCGGAGCAGCTACTAAACACATGAACTTTATATCGGTTCTGGTAAACTTTCTAATATAATCTACAGTTGCTACCGCAGTGCCTCCGGTGGCTAGCATTGGGTCCACAATAATTACATCCCTTTTAGCGATATCCTCAGGTAATTTGACATAATAACATACCGGTTTGAGTGTTTTTGGATCCCTGTATATACCTATGTGTCCTACCTTTGCTGAGGGGATTAAACGCAATATACCGCCTACCATGCCTAATCCTGCTCTCAATACAGCAACAATTGCCATTTTTTTATTAGCTATGGCTTTACCGGTAGTTTTCACAATAGGTGTTTCAATTTTAATATCTTTTAAAGGGATATCCCTGGTTACTTCGTAGGCCATCATTGTAGACAATTCATCTACAATTTCCCGAAAATTCTTTAAATCTGTCTTTTTATTTCTAATCATAGTCAATTTATGTTGAATCAAAGGATGGTCTAAAATCATTACCTCTTTCAAAATTGTTCCTCCCTATCTGGTTCATCTCTTTGCCGGCTATTCTTTTATCATTACCTTATTTACTCTTCTAACAGGGTTCATAGATATCTACGACCTTTTGCAATCTAATAATATGACGACTTTCCTGACTAAACTTGGCCATTAACCAAACTCTGACTATTTCCCTAGCTAAACCCTTGCCAATTACTCTTCCTCCCATAGTTAAAACATTGGCATCGTTGTGCTCTTTAGCCATCTGGGCAGAGAATGTATCATGACACAAAGAAGCTCTGATACCCTTAATTTTATTGGCAGCAATCGACATCCCTATACCGGTACCACAGATAAGGATACCACATTGATACTCACCATCAATTACTGCCTTTCCTACTCTCAAGGCATAATCAGGGTAATGTGTCGGCTTGGTGTCATAGGCTCCGAAATCCTTATATATCCAGCCTATTTCTTGTAAATAATTGATTACTTCATTCTTTAATTCAAAACCGCCATGATCACTACCGATGGCAATTTTTTTTGTCTTATTCATTATTGCCCACCTTTTTTAAATAAAATAGCAATTTTTTAATATCTTTTTTTAATTTCTTATAGGTATCTTCGTAAAAAAGCAGTCCTCTGCCATAGGGATCTTCTATCTCTTTAACTTTAAGGTCCTCCATTTGTTGGCAAAAAGTCCTGAAAAGGTACATTCTATGTTTTGCCCAGGGAAAATGTTCCCTTAAATAATCCAATTGCTGTTGGGTCATGGTTAAAATAACAATTGCGCCTTTTAATAGTTGATTATTAACCGCTTTGGGTTGATGGGTAGTGATATCTATCCCCTGTTTTGCTAAACAAAAAACAGCCTCTCTGCTGGGCGAAGTGTTGTTAGAAGCAGCAATACCGGCAGAATCAGCCTGATAGTTTAATTCAGGGAATAAGTCTTCTTTAAACTTCTGGAACAAGGCCTGTGCCATTACACTGCGACAGGTATTGCCGGTACAGACAAAAAGAACCGTCTTATTTTTCAAATTTTTCCTCACCGATAAGTCTTTAACAGTTTTTAAAGGCTATAATGCCCCTATCCTGCTGATAGTAATCTTTGAAGGTAATAATGTTTTCTTGAAAATCAGTATTGTCGGTTAAAATCCGGAGAATATCATTTTTTTGCTGATGGCCAATCTCCAAAGCTAAAAATCCATTGGGCTTTAAGAATGCCGGAGATTCCAAGGTAATTTTTTCGTAATAATCAATCCCCTTTTCTCCTCCCAACAATGCTTTAGCTGGTTCGAAAAGGCGAATTTCATCAGGTAATTTACCCCACTCAGCTGTACTTATATACGGCGGATTTGAGATAATACCATCAAAACGGATTATCTGCTTTAGCTTTTGCAAAGGTTCAAATAATCTCCCTTGAAAAAAATTAATATGGTGTTGGCAATTATATTTTTGGGCATTCTGACGGGCTAATTCTATAGCAGTTTCAGAAATATCGACTGCAAAAAAATTAACAGGTATACCTCTTTCTTGAAAATAAGAACAAATGGTTATTGGGATTACTCCGGAGCCAACTCCTAAATCCAGGAAAAGAAGCCCATCCTTCTTCTGCATCATTTCTATTATTGCTATCACTCTCTCTACTAATATCTCCGTTTCTGCTCGTGGAATAAAAACCCCTTCTGAGATAGAAAACTCCAATCCCATAAAGTTTTGAAAACCGGTAATATATTGGATTGGCATACCATCTATTCGTTTTCTAATCCACTTATGGTATTGTATTGTCCGGGATAGGGATACCGGTAAGCTCATATTTAAAAACAAATCACTTTTTTCTTTATTTAATAAATAGCTCAGTAGCAAAATAGACTCGAGCTCAGAATTGCTATTGCCATTCTTCCTTAATAGTGTTTTGCCAATGGTAAGCAGTTCACCAATATTAAATATATTATTTTTGTCCTTATTTTTAAGAATTACAGACGCATCCATTAAAACTATTCCTTGAATTGTTCAACAATTTCAAACAAGTTGCCATCAAGTACTTCTTCTAAATTGTGGAAGCTAGTATTTATACGGTGGTCAGTAATCCGATTTTGGGGGTAATTGTAGGTTCTGATACGCTCACTCCGATCACCCGTCCCCACTTGATTTCTTCTTTCCTGTCCAATCTTCTCATTTTTTTCCTGCTGTAAAAGGTCTAATAGACGGGCTCTCAATATTTTTAAAGCTTTGTCTTTATTCTTATGTTGAGATTTCTCATCCTGGCAGGTCACCACCATTCCGGTAGGAAGATGAGTAATCCTTACTGCAGAATCAGTAGTATTAACGCTCTGCCCTCCGGGACCGGTAGAACGATAGCGATCAATCTTTAAATCACTGGGATTAATCTCCATATCAACTTCTTCCGCCTCTGGTAAAATAGCTACCGTTACGGTAGAAGTATGAATTCTACCTCCCGATTCGGTAACAGGGATTCTTTGAACCCTATGCACTCCACTTTCCTGCTTTAAGAAACCAAAAACATCTTTTCCTGAAATACCAAAAATAATCTCTTTAAAACCACCAATTTCAGTAGGGTTGGAATCCATAACTTCTACTTTCCAGTGATTCCTCTCAGCAAAACGGGAATACATTCGGAATAAATCACTCACAAAGAGAGCTGCTTCATCACCTCCTGCCCCAGCCCTTATTTCCACAATTATATTTTTCTTGTTTCTGGGGTCTTCCGGATTCAGCAATTCTTCCAGGTAATCTTTTAGCTTATCCTCTTTTTGCCGGAGTGATTCTATCTCTTCATCAATCATTTCCAGTAGTTCCAAATCTTTCTCGTTTTTTCTTAACTCTTCATTTTCTAATCTCTCTTTTTCAATGCTCTTATACTCCAGATATAATTGCGCTGTTTTGGCAATTTCACTATGCCTTTTAGCTAATTTTTGAAATTGTTCATGGTTGGTAATTATTTTGGGTTGAGATAATTTCTGGTTTAAGTCCTGGTATTCCAGGACGATATCTTCCAATATTTTAAACATGCTTATACACTGCTTTCCAAAATCATTTTAAAATTTCCCAAATATTTCAGAAAAAAAATATGCCGTGTTGGTTTAATTAAAACTTGCCCCTGCTTTGCTCCAGGGTTTGCCACAGGTCATTTCCCCTTCCGGACAAGGCCCAATCAGACAGGCCGGACCAGAATCTTGAAAAATATTCGGGGCAACTTCCTTTACCAGTTTAAGCATAGAAATTGCCAGCTCCCTTATTTCCCATTGGGCCCTATTGCAACATCTCATTCTGAAAAAATGTATTAATTCGCGGGCATTGGCCGTAAAAATAATACTGGTAGTCATCGCTTGAGGCAAAATATACCGTGCATCCTCAGCAGTAATGCCTTGTAATAGCATCTCCTGATAAAAAGATAAGCTTTCTGTAAAAAGCTCCATAAACTTTACTGCTGCGTCCTTATTATTCTGAATACTTTTTGGAATAATAAAGTTCTCTTTTTCTCCGGCTTTTACATATCTCTGACTCTTTTGGGAGTAAGAGGCTATGCGATGTCTTACCAGTTGATGTGAAGTTACTCGGGAAATATCCTCAATACCAAAAGTAAAGGAAACATGTTCTAAGACCGAATAATGACCTAGTTTAATTATTTTTTTAATCATTTTGTCCGGTCTTTGTTCAGTAACTGTTTCTTTAATCCGAGCAATGGTTTTCGCAGAATAACAGAGTCGAGCTGCCTGGGCCACCATCACTTCCGGGTTTGGAGTATAATTCAACAACTGTACCTTCATGGTAATCTTATTCTCCTAACTTTCCATTATTATTTAGTTTATTGAGAACCTCATGATGCTGTCGGCAACGTGCTTCATAGCTCTCTTTGGCACCAATAAGGATTAGCGGGTCTTTATAGTCAGCCGGCTTGCCATTGACCAACCTTTGTGTCCGGGTAGCCGGTTTCCCGCAAACCATACAAATTGCATGGAGCTTATCCACATATTCTGCAATAGCCAGTAATTCAGGCATGGCACCAAATGGCTCACCTCTAAAGTTGAGATCAAGCCCTGCTACTATCACTCTTTTGCCTCGATTGGCTAAAATCTGGCATACATCAACAATTTTTTCATCAAAAAATTGTGTTTCGTCAACAGCCACTACTTCCGTATCGGGTTGAGTCTTATTTAAAATCTCTTGAGCATTTTTAGTACAGATAGCTTCCACCTTATTACCATTATGAGAGTAGATATATTCAGCCTGGTAACGATAATCTAATAGCGGCTTAAAAATCTGCACCCGTTTTCGGGCAATTTGAACACGACGCACCCTTCTTATCAGCTCTTCGCTCTTACCACTGAACATGCTCCCACAGATTACCTCAATGCTGCCTCCATAATAGGTTTCTTGCATCTGTATTCCTCCATATCTTATAAATCTCTCATCTTTTCATAGCGTAAATCTATAATAAAAAACAGAGCCTTTGCCCTGTTCTTTTATATCTTTTCCATAATAACGGCACCTTAAAAATACTATTAATCAATACGGTATTAAAAACTGCTATTTATTCATCTTTCTCTTGCTAACTTTTCGTACTTTTTTCTGATTCCTCTTCTAAGTTGTATCTTTTCATAAACTTCTCCACTCTGCCGGCAGAGTCAAATATCTTCTGTTCACCGGTAAAAAAGGGATGGCAGGTAGAGCAGACTTCCACTTTGATTAACTCCTTAGTGGATTGTGTTTCAAAAGTATTCCCACAGGCACAGATTACGGTAGCTTTTCCGTATTTAGGATGAATTCCTTTTTTCATGATTATTTCACCTTTGATTTAAATATTAATAATAAACTTGAGATTTTTTTACGATAAATTTTACTCTAACTCTTGTTTTTATGAATAATAGAGTTTCTACAATCAAAATAACGATGAAATTATAGCACAAGTGATTTTCGACGTCAAAGATAGTTCTGTTTTTTAAAATAAAATTTACTTAACTATATAAGAATAGTATTATTCTTTTACGTTATCTAAAGTAGTCAGATAATCATGATTGTTTTTGGTCTTTTTTAGCCTATTTAACAGCAAGCTAATGGCATCAATAGAACTCTGATTGGATAGAGCGCGTCTCATTAGCCATACTTTGCTTAACTCATCTGGGTCTAATAATAATTCCTCTTTTCTAGTTCCAGAACGCTTAATATCTATTGCCGGGAATATACGGCTATCGGATATTTCACGGTCTAAGCGTAATTCCATATTACCGGTACCTTTAAACTCTTCAAAGATTACATCATCCATTCGACTTCCCGTTTCCACCAGAGCGGTTGCTAAAATGGTCAGGCTGCCGCCTTCTTCAATATTCCTGGCTGCCCCAAAAAATCTTTTAGGATAATAGAGAGCCGTTGAATCTAGCCCCCCTGATAAGGTTTTACCACTGGTTGGAATATTCAGGTTATAGGCCCTGGCTAATCTGGTTATACTATCCAGTAAAATTACTATATCATGCTTTAATTCTACCAGTCTTTTAGCCCGTTCCAATACTACTTCGGCAACTTTAATATGATTGCTGATAGGCTGATCAAAAGTTGAGCTAATAACCTCAGCCTTTTCCACAGAACGTTTCATATTGGTGACCTCTTCAGGCCTCTCATCAATTAACAGAATCATAAGAATAGTCTCAGGATGATTGGCAATAATTCCATTTGCTATCTTTTCCAAAAGAGTAGTTTTTCCAGCTTTAGGGGGAGATACTATCAATCCTCTCTGTCCTTTTCCTATCGGTGAAAACAGGTCAATCACTCTGGTAGATAATTCATAAGGCTTTGTTTCTAACGTGAATCTTTCCAAGGGGAATAGTGGGGTCAAATTTTCAAAATCAATACGCTCTTTAGACAATTCAGGGTCTTCATAATTAACAGCTTCCACTTTAAGCAAGGCAAAATATCTTTCACCTTCTTTTGGATAACGGACCTGTCCGGATACTAAATCTCCATTACTCAAGTTAAATCTCTTAATTTGTGATGGTGAAATGTAAACATCATTAGGACCGGGCAAGTAGCCCCCTGTTCTTAAAAAACCAAATCCTTCCTTCATGATGTCCAGAATACCTTCTGAAAACATGTAACCCTGTTTTTCAGTCTGTGCCCTTAAAATATTGAAAATCAAGTCAGTCTTTTTCATCCGTGCACAATTATTGATATCATATTCATGGGCAATTTTACATAATTCACTTATTTTCATTTCTTTTAATTCATTTAATTCCAAAATAATACCCCCTCAAGGTCTATTATCTTTAATATTTAAAATAGGAATTTGATTTATTTTCAAAAATAAATATTCTTAATTTTAATAATCGTTTTAAATAAATCGAATACATATTTTCATTATGAGAAGTGGTGGAGAAAATTCCTGAAGAATAACCCTGTAGTCATAACTACTAAATTATATCACTTCCTTTTTAAAACACAAGGGATAATAAAACATTTTTAAATGATTATTCCTTACTCAAGATGGGGTGGTGGGCTCTTTTTGATTCATGACCTTACTTATCAACTCATAATCGCTAAGCTTGTCCAGGTCAATCATTACTTCAGGGTCTTCAATTATAATGCCTTTCACCGGATAGCCAACTATCTCGGCTGCCTTTTTTTCAATTTCATTAATGGTTAATGATTTCATAAGGTATTTTACTAGAAATCTAGCACCTAAAATACTAATATATTTTTTAACATCTTTGCGATTCTGGTAAAGTTCATCTAATAGTTGTCTGTTCCTATCAAATACAGGTTTACCTACTATTACCATATTGCCGCCGCAATAAATTCCCTCTTTCAAATTAACATATGAACGGATGGTTTCAGGATATTTCTTCAAAATATTTTCTTTTAAGATAATTGGGTAATAAAAAAAGGCATTATGGGGTTCACATTTTTTAATAAAACGATCAACAATCTCTCCGGTAATTAAAGGAATGTCAGAGGTAAGTATTAAAACTTTACTATCATGGGGGAAGTAATCAAGGCCAATCTGTACATTTCTCACCATAGATTCTGTAGAGTTAAGGATTTTTCTTACTTTTTCCCCTAAAAATGGTGCTAAATCATATTCCGGCCCGACTACTACTATATCCCTCACCAATGCTGCTGTCTGTAAGGCATTAACTATATACTCTATCATAGGAATCTCATTAATCTGCAATAAAGCTTTGTTGGTAAACCTATTGTTCTCTTCAACTTTTCCAGTATCTTTTTTTCCGGCTAGAATTATAGCGTTTATTTGTTGTTTACTCCTTGCCATTAGTAAAAAGCTGATAATTTATCAAGACTAGCACTTTCTCATAACTGCTTCCAGGAAACTTACAAACATCGGGTGAGGTCTATTTGGTCTGGATTTGAATTCTGGATGGTATTGCATTCCTATAAACCAAGGGTGGTTGTTTATTTCAAAAACTTCGATAATATTGTCTTCCAAATTAACTCCGCTAAATATTATACCAGCCTGTTCAAACTTTGGCAAAAATTGATTATCGAATACGTAGCGGTGTCGATGCCTTTCTTGTACCTGGTCCTGCTGATATATTTTATAAGCAAGAGTCCCTTTTGTCAAATGACAGGAATGACTTCCTAAACGAATCATTTCTCTTTTCCCGTTAATATTCTTTAATATTTCTAATTGCTGAAATATGGGATGAGGCGTATTTGGTTCAAACTCCACACTATTAGCTTCAGACAGTTTCAAGACATTTCTGGCATACTCAATCAAGGCACATTGCATACCTAAACAAATACCCATGAAAGGTATCTTGTTCTCACGTGCATATTCAATTGCTCCAACCTTTCCTTCTACACCTTTTGCGCCAAATCCACCGGGGATTAATATCCCTTGAATGCCTTTTAGCACTTTCTTTAAATCACCTTTACTTAACAATTCAGCATCAATTTTCTTGATTTCAATCTGACAGTTATGGTAAATACCTGCATGAATCAGGGCTTCATTGACACTCAGATAGGCATCCTTTTGGCGAACATATTTAGCAATTATAGCTACAACCGCTTTTTGTTCAGGATGATAGAGGCGATGTACCATTTCTCGCCATTCTTTAAGATCAGGCTTTTGCACAGGTAACCGCAGCATTTTAATTATAAAATTCCCCAAGCCCTGTTCCTCAAGTATGATAGGCATTTCATAAATAGAAACTGCATCCTCGGCTTCTATAATACCCTCTTTGGGAATATCGCAGAAAAGAGCAATCTTTTCCTTTACAGAATCAGTCAATCTGGATTGGGAGCGACATATCAATAAGTCTGGCTGAATACCTATACCACGCAATTCTTTAACGCTATGTTGGGTTGGTTTTGATTTAATCTCTCTGGCTGTCTTTAAATAGGGGAAAAAAGAAACATGGATATACAGTACATTTTCTTTGCCAATATCATTCCTGAATTGCCTAATGGCTTCCAAAAAAGGCAGTCCTTCAATATCACCTATAGTGCCTCCAATTTCTACAATAATAACATCCAAAGGGGGCTGTTCTGGCTTATTCAATCTTTTGATACTGGCCTTTATTTCATCGGTAATATGAGGGATAATCTGCACTGTTTTTCCTAAAAAATCTCCATTTCTTTCTTTGGAGATAACGGTATTGTATATTTTCCCGGTGGTAACACTATTGTCTTTAGTAAGGTTTATATCGATAAATCTTTCATAATGACCTAAATCCAAATCCGTTTCAGCTCCATCTTCCGTAACAAAGGCCTCTCCATGCTGGAAGGGGCTCATGGTACCGGCATCTACATTAAGGTAGGGGTCATGCTTCTGAATTGAAACTCTCAATCCCCTGCTCTTCAAGATTTGCCCAATGGATGCTGCGGTAATCCCCTTTCCTATAGACGAAACGACTCCTCCGGTTATAAAGATATATTTGGTCATGCCAATCCTTTCTCTAAGATTTTTATAGCTTATGTTGCCCACCCTCAATACTGACTTATTTGGAGAATCTTTTTAATAAATTTTAGATACCCTTGATTATATAATAGTGACAGTATTTGCTGTTCTTATAATACAGAGATATTATAATATATAATCAATACTATTAAATATTTTAAAAGTTAAAAAACATTTTTATTATTTTTTATAATCAATGATTAGATTATATAATCCAATACATAGATGGCAGTTTCCTCAGGAAGAGATGACTGGTCAATTTCAAAGGAATTGTTTTCGACAATCTTAATATTCTGTTTTTTATTTAAAAACACGGAAAGCGGATCTAAAGACCACTTAATAGCATCGGTCTTATAATGCATGGGAAGTACTATTTTTGGTTTAATCTGTGCTATTACCTGATCTGCTTGTTGATAGCTAATAGTATAATATCCCCCAACGGGAACAAACAAAACATCCACTTGTCCAATTTCAGTCAGCTGAACATCTTCTAATAAATGACCCAAATCACCCAGATGGCATAATACCATTTCATCTGCCCTAATAACAAAGATAGTGTTAATCCCTCTATGTTTTCCATAAGCACCATCATGATAGGAAGGTATTCCTTTAAAGAACATCTTATGGGTATCTCGATGAACAGCTCCCTTTAGCACTGTCGGCTTTCCCTTAATCCCCATAGTATTATTGTGATCATAATGCTCATGGCTGATAGTAATGATGTTAATCTTTTCTTTAGTCATAGTATAGCCCAATGTAGTATCAAAAGGGTCGGTAAGGATATTGATACCTCTCTGATTAGTAATTAAAAAACAAGAATGTCCCAACCACTTGATTTTCATTATTCTATCTTTATTTCTCCCATGTTACAGATTAATTTTTCGGGTTCCCAATAATATATTGCAAAATATTGCTAACCTTCTCCCGAGCAAGATGGTCAGGGTAGGCTAATATTATACTACCTGATTCTGATAATTCTAGCAATTTGAGCGGTTCCTTGCTTAAAACGGTAACCGCTTTTTTCACCTGAGCAGATTCGATATTAGTTTTGTTATGAGTTTTCCCAATATTGTTCAGTTTTTTAGTTAACAAATTTATATCTATAAAGGTATTCTCAGTTCTAACTGCCTGCAAAATACTAATAATCATTTTTAGCAATTGCCAACTTTGCCATTGATTCCTTCTAATTCTCTGTAGCATAACCAGATTATTATTGGCAGTATGTAAAGGGCTAAAAGCGAGCCTTAAATCAACTAAAGAAAAAGGTACTTCCCCATGCTCCTTAATGATATACTCTAAGATAGCAAGTTCATACAATTGCACTCCTTCTTCACTGGCCCTTTCGATTAATCCCGGCAAAATAAATTCTTCTGAAAACAGAATAACCGAATCAGCATTTTGGTCCTTTTTCACTTTTTTTAGCGTTGACCAGTCGATAGAATACACGATATTGTTATCATAATTATTCAGTAAACCGGTAATGATTAAAGAATAAGATTTAGAAGCCAATTCGGCTCTAGCCAGAAAGGCTCCTGAGGTATATTTCTCAACAAATTCGGTATTGTACCCCAAAAAGTTGAAACATTTTTGCAGTGAGATATGGTAGTCTTCTATATTTTCCTCTGTACCAAGATTAACAAAGAGCCTTTCTGATTCATCCAACCATTCTAATAATCCCCATTGTTCTTTATTTGTTTTAGCAAACCGATTATCTTCATCTAAGATACCCCGCAGGTACTTCTCTAACAAGTTACCGGGACCGGGTTCCTGTTGGGTAATTTCTGAGTATATCTGAGAAAAGCTAAGCGGCTTATCTTCAATCCGTAATATTTTATAAATTTTATCACCTATATCTTTTTCGGTATCATGTTCAATCTCTTTTTGGGCAATTATAAAATATATCTTTTTGCTCTGGTCTATCAAACCCAGTAAAATTGTATCATTGACCTCTAGTGCCTTCTTTTGAAACCATTCTTTTAAGCCAATAATTGTCTTTTTCCGGTAGTCTACTACAACATTGATCTCCTCTCCTTCACTGTCAATAAAAGTAGCTTCCCTAAGTTGCTCTCCCTGCTGTCCGGCAAAATAAGGTTTTAAATAGTTGGTCAAAAAAATGGTACCGTTATGCAGACAATAAGAAGTTAGGGAATAAGGTAGATTAGCCTCCCGGTATTTCCATTTTAGCAATCCCCAAATTCCTCGTTGATATCTGACAAACCTCTGGTCTGCACCCATCAAAGCATTCACCCCATGGTGTGGTTTTTCTGCCTTTATATCGCTGATTTTCATTACTTCTTCAGTAATCTTTCGATAATGCATGGGGCGCCGGTTTTCTTCAAGGATATCATAGGCTAAATCAGCGATTGATTTCCTGGACATTTTTCACCTCCATCCTCCCTCCCCCAGACATAGCCATCTGGTAAACCTAAATAATAAATCAGATACAATTATTTTTATGTTTTTAGCAGTTTATTCTCTGCAAAGAGGATGCTATTGGGATATCTTGTTTTTAAAACTGTTCTCTTGATATGATTTCATTAGCTGCACATATTCTTCTGCATGTTCCCTTAAAAAAGATACTTCTTCCGGGGAAATTGTTCTGACCACCTTACCTGGTATACCCATAACCATAGAATTAGCCGGAATTACAGTTTTTGGAGTTATAACAGCACCGGCAGCGACAATAGAATTTTTCCCAATAATAACCTCATCTAATACGTTGGCACCGGAACCAATCAATACAAAATCATCGATTATGCACCCATGCAAGATCGCTCCATGTCCAATTGTAACATAGTTTCCAACCTTGGAAGGTAAAGTTTTTGTAACATGAATCACGACCCCATCTTGTACACTGGTATAATCACCGACAGAAATATAGTTAATATCACCACGTAATACGGCAGAAAACCAGATACTGCTATACTTGCCTATATATACCTCCCCAATCAATGCAGCATTCTCTGCTACAAAAGAAGTTTTATCTATAGCTGGGGTCTTATTCCTGTATCTTAAAATCATGTCTTGCCTCCAGTATATCTTTGATTTTTTGAGCACTCTTTTTACCAATTCCGGGTAGTTTTTTAAGCTCCTCTAGTGAGGCATTTCTGATATGCTCAATACTTTTAAATTTTGTTAACAATAATGTCTTTCTTTTTTCACCTATACCGGGAATAAAATCAATCAGTGAATTTCTAATTGTTTTACTGCGCAGTTTTTTATGGTAGCTAAGGGCAAAACGATGCGCCTCATCCCTAATTCTCTGTATCAAAAAAAAGGCATCAGAATTTCCGGGCAACAATATGGGGTCCTTAACCCCATGTTGGAAAAGTAATTCCTCTCTCTCTGCCAGCGAAACCAGGCTTATCAGCAAATTCAACTCCTGTAATACCCTTGCCGCAATATTTAGTTGGCCCTTCCCCCCATCTACCAGTATTAAATCTGGTAACTTTTCCTTATTCAGTTGGTAATTACCAAAACGCCGCCTTAGCACCTCTTCCATCATAGCACAATCATTGATGCCCTGTTCATATCTGATTTTAAAGTGTTTATATCTCTTCTTATCAGGCATACCATACTGAAAAGAAACCATGGAACCTACGGCAAGCCTGCCCTGTATGTTAGAAATGTCATAAGCTTCAATGGTACGAGGTAATACTGGTAATTTTAAATATTCTCTTAGTTCTTGAAGTCCCTTTTGTAAAGATTCTTTAGCGGTATTTATCTTATTATAACTATCTATTCTCTTTATATAAGACCTGCTGGCCTTTTCCTGACTGAGCACTTTTTCGATCATGCTGATAGTATCTCTAATTTTTGCTGCTTTCTCATAAAGCATCAACTGTGCTGCGATTTTCATCTCCTGCTTCATATTCTTTAATAGAACTCTATGCCTACCGGATAAGAGCAGTGTACACTCTTTGACTTTTAAAAGATATTCATCCTGTTCTATTCTTCCGGCACAAGGAGCTGAACATAATTCTATCTGATAATCCAGGCAGGGTTTCCCCGAATTAAATTTCTGTTGGCTGCAATTTCTTATTTTAAAAATATTTCTTAGTTTCTGCACAACCTTCCGAGTAGCTTCTACATCGGTAAAAGGCCCATAATAAAGGGCTTTCTTTTTCGTAATTTTACTACTCTTCCGGATGAGGCAAATAGCAGGAAAGGGATTGTCTCTAGTAATCTGAATAAAAGGGTAACTCTTATCATCTTTTAATTGGGTATTGAAGTATGGTTTAACTTTTTTTATTAATCTGCTCTCTAAAAGCAGGGCCTCTACCTCGGAGGCAGTTACAATAT
>JGI24710J26742_10000102_pt1 | contig 70326 bp, 79 predicted proteins | sample BioPla2DNA2_FD_26742 | JGI IMG/M metagenome (IMG submission 26742) | reverse complement strand
AGAAATTCTATTTTATTTTATCGGGATCGCACCATCTCCGACTCTCTGGGAAAATAACTTAATAGATTCTGTCTTCGTCATAGCCTTTATTATTCAATTCTTAAATCTGTATCAAATTTTGGCATTAATGTCAATAGTTTTTTCAGAAATCGACAATATTAATGTTGAGATTGTATGCTAATGAGGTTTTCTTCCACTTTTTCAACAGTGATTGCGTAGTGTTTTTCTGTCTGTGTAATCCGATAAAGTATGGGACAACAGTATAATCAAAATTTTGTTATTAGTTTGCAAGTAGATAATTCTGTAAAGCGAAACTTTTAGAGAATAACTTAATCTCTTGACTAGTTTAATGTTAGGAATAAGGCCGTCATAATGATCACGTCCTGTGCAAAATGAATCAGCCATGCCCAAAAGAATCCTTTCGTTTCGTGAATGCTTTTTGATAAGAACCAACCGAGAAATCCCGCCAAAATGACGCCAGGAATTTTCCCCGGTGTGCCTAAGTAATGAACGCCTCCGAAAATGATCGCCGACAAAGCCTTGGAAATATAAGGATTGAGTTGATGGTATTCAACAATGCTCGCAAAGGTGTGGCGAAACGTCACCTCTTCGACGAAGCTGTTTATGAGGGCAAACAACACAATCAGCAAAAAGGATGTGAACGTCAGTGTCTGGATGACTCCGTTTCGGTAAACTTGGAAATAGATGGCTACCGCTGTCACAACCGAGATAATGATGGCAATGTTTCGACCCAGTGTTTTCCAGGAATCCTTGTTCTTTTTTGATATGCCGATCCACGGTTCGGGGATTACTTCGCCATCGATGCGTTTAATCGATAAAAGACGAAGCGATTGGAATTTGGTCTGCAACGCGGTTATGAATATGATCACCAAGCTCAACGCAAGCGTGGTTGCCTGATAAACCATTGTTCGATTGAGATAGTTTGTGCTGAACCAACTGACGGTGAAAAGCGAGTTTTGCATGAGATAGATAATGGCGGCGATCATCAATCCCACAACCGAAAGGGTGATAGCTAAATTGATATAAATCTTTTTCATAAGGTTTCCTCGATTCGTTTAATTGATTTTTCTAGCCACTTGATCGTTGCTTCGTTCTCTACGATTCCATAGTTCAAAACAAGATCATATGAGAGATTGTCCGGTCTAGTTGAAACAAACTCCTGCAATTTGGAATAAATTTGCTTCTGTTCTCTCAACTCGTTGAGAGCGTTTTTCAGATCGATCAACAGAGCCGGATAATCATTGTGTTTGCTGACAAACAACTTGAGCAAGAGTTCGTCCCTGTAGATTGTTGTGTGTTCATGGTTCGACAGCCATTCCGATAAGGCTTGTCGCCCAAGATCGGTAATTTCGAAAATATTCTTATTCCTGCTTCCTTTTTCCGGCAATTTTTTAATAAGTTCTTCATCAACAAGGATTTTTAAAGTTCTGTGAACATTGCTGTAAGACTCATTCCAAAAATAGCCGATGGATTCTTTTGCAAACTTTGCCAGATTATAAGCCGACATTTTTTTTATATTCAACAGACCAAGTAAAGCAAATTTTGTTGACATGTCAGCCTCCTATCGTTTGTACAGAACCTGCAATATTTTGATTAACAGTCTGAAGCTAGTAGCTATATCTTTAGTGTTGCCGACATTTAAGACGAATGTAGCTTTGGTCTTCGGGTCGTACCAGGCGTGCACTCCTGTGACGCCAAGATGACCCTGCAGCTTAGGCAGACCTTTTAATAGGAAAAAGAACTCTTCGAAGCGAACCTCCATCATTCCCAATCCATAGTGGAGACCCTGTCGATATTTATGTTCAAAGGTGGCCATTTGGTCGAGAAACTTTCGGCTGATGAATCGCTCATTTTGCAGGAAATCCAAAAATTTCGACAAATCTTCCGCTGTAATCGACAAACCGCCGCCCGAGAAGTCAGCGCTTAGGCTGCGAAAGAGATGCACATCGACACCGTTGACATAACCAGGCGCCAAAGCCTTCTGATCGAAGCCTTCGCTATAAAAACACAGATGTGTATCCTGCATATCGGCAGGTTGAAAGAGATAAGTTTCGAGCGCCTGATGGAACGGCATCCCGAATACAGCTTCCACGATGAGTCCAAGCAGGACATATCCTGTATCGGAATAGAAAAATTTCTCTCCCGGCTTGGCAATAGCCTTTTGTCTATACCGCGTATAATCGAGCAGTTTTTCCGGCGTCCAGAAAGTATCTGGGTTGTTGATCATATCATCGGCAAATGAAGAGCCGTCGAAGGTCTTGCTTTCAAAATAATCGTTTATGCCGGAAGTATGCCCAAGCAGATGCCTGATGGTAACTTCACCCTGATAATCGGTGTTATCGAAGACAAAAAGTCCATCCAGCTTTTCTGGCCCCAGAATGCTGTTAACCCTCGTTTCGAGTGAAAGCTTTTCTTGCTCGATGGCCATAAAAATCAATGTGGCTGTCATGAGCTTTCCTGCGCTGGCACTGTGAAAGCGTTGATGCGGTATGGTGCTGGAGAAAGAATATCTGATCCCTGATTCCGGCAAGCTCATAGCAAACTGCAGGGTTTTTGCCTTTTTCGCACTCTTTTTTAATAATTCTTCTATCTTTTCAGTTGGCATAATGTTAAACCCTCCTTAGAAATCTTACTAACGAGAGAGTAACATATCTATTAGATATGTTAACAGTCCTTCAGCCGATTCTGTCACTTGTGAAACGGTGAGCGCTTTACACTCCAAAATATTAGATGCCGCAGAAAGATTATTCGATGAAGCTAAGACGGCATATATAGACAACAAAGTATCAAAAAACAATAAAAGCATCGGGCAGTTGCGCAAAATACTTCGTCCGGAATATGTCTCGGAGTTTTTGTGTAACAGGGGAATAGGTACATTTAGATATCTTTCAAATCTACTGGTGGTGTTGTGCGGCAATCGGGACGCCCAACCAATGGTCAACAGCGGCAGTCCGTATTAAGAATATTATCTGCCGCCCGAATACTGTAGAATACTATGTAGATTGGTAAAAACTATGCTCAGTTTTCCGGTCGCCCTGAAAAGCGATCCGTATATTCTGACGCAGTTACGAGCAAAGGCTGACTTGCCTTTAAGTTGTGGAGCTAACAATAATGGAAAAAGGATTTATTCAAATCTATACAGGGAACGGAAAAGGGAAGACCAGTGCAGCTTTCGGCATGGCACTGCGTGCGGCTATGGCGAACAAAAAGGTTTATATTGCTCAATTCGTCAAGAGCATGAAATACTCTGAAACAAAAATTACAGAGCTGTTGGAGAATATCACAATCCACCAGTTCGGGCGTGGCTGCTATTTGCTTAGAGATGTAGAAGAAGCTGATAAGCAGACTGCCCAGGAAGGTCTGCAGAAATGCCGCCGGGCCCTAAGCTCTGGAAACTGGGATCTGGTTATTCTCGACGAGGTGACGATTGCACTGCATTTTGGATTGTTTTCCACAGATGAACTTTTAAGCACTTTGGAAGAAAAAGCATTAAACACAGAGGTCATTATGACAGGGAGATTTGCTCCGCAGGAGCTCTTAGATCGAGCTGATCTGGTTACGGAAATGATGGAGATTAAACACTATTACACGCAAGGAGTACTTTCCCGTCCCGGTTTCGACTGCTGATTTAATCGGTATTGTTGTCTTGCGCAGGAACAGTGGAATACACTGAAACTTTCCCGGAAGGACGTCTGACATAATGGTGACGATATTTCCTACCGCAAAGAACTACTAAGTAGATACAATCCATTTGTCAAATGAACGAACACATATTTTGTCTGTTCGTTTAACTTGCTCTCGGCTGCCTCTGTACAGCGGTCTGTTACCGCCGGATAATTGCCCATTTAGGGTAAGGTGAAAACACAGGTGGTGCACACCACATTGCTATGCTCCCCCCTATATGATAATTGCTTCTCTATAATAGTCGGCTTAGATCTAATTTCTTTGCCCTGCATGAGTGGTTTCGTCAACGTAGGGCGACCGTAGCCACCATGAAGAGGCGTTGCTGGCCAAATCCAGCGCATATTTAGTGTAATTTTAGCATGGAAAAGTTTTTTGTAGTCTACTTATTAGTCACTATTGTTTTTTCAGATTTTGAGAGTCAGTTCAACAAAAAACAGCCGTCAATACAAGAAATTGTATCGACGACTGCTTCATGGTGGGTACTATTGGACTCGAACCAACGACCCCTTCCGTGTGAAGGAAGTGCTCTCCCAGCTGAGCTAAGCACCCCCTGGTGGTGACCCGAACGGGAATCGAACCCGTGATTCCGCCGTGAAAGGGCGATGTCTTAACCGCTTGACCATCGGGCCGTGGTAGCGGCAGCAGGATTTGAACCTGCGACACTTCGGGTATGAACCGAATGCTCTGGCCAACTGAGCTATACCGCCATTTGATTTGGTTAAAAGCGCTTCATGATTGTACCAGTGCCTTGAAGCACCTGTCAACTTTTCGGCTATTGTTTGATTGTGTTTATTGTGTATCATAATATATAGAGCAAGACTTTACTGAAGAATTTTCTGAAGAATTTTCTGAAGAATATGTTATAGATGAGGCTATATGACAGAAGAGATCTGGAATAATCAACAATATCGCGAACTTACTATCTCCTGGAATCAGGCGATGTGCAGCCGTTTTGAAAATGTGTTCAGCCAACTGAGGGAGCAGGAGAGTATGACGGAACAGGATCTGTCAGACCGCGTATTCAAGCATTCGCTTGATCTGATGCATAAATGGTATCAGGAACCGTCGCCGTTGGAGGGTCTGAGCAATGCTGAGTTTATTTCCCGGATTGACGATCTCAAAGAATTGATCAGTCTGGCAGCTACTATGAGTGTCTATGGTGAGATGATTGTGCCCGACCTGGTAATCAAGAGCCTGGAAAAATTCGGTGACAATTCGATGGATGCACTGGTTCGGGAGATCATGCGCGCTGATTTTGAAGCCAGTAACGCTGAGAGCGAGTTTGACCTGCCGGATTATTTTGATGATGTCATGATTGTCATGGGTGGCTCGACGCGAGATGAAAATAAAAAGAGCGAGGATTGCGGCATACCTGCTTGTGCCGGGAAGAATGCGGCCAAGGCTACGGTGTCAGCCGGCCCGGCTGAAGACGGTTCCGATCCCGCGGCAGATACTGTTTCTGACACCGGTGCTGAGTCTGATCCCGGAACCGCGACCGATGCCATTTCTGCGTCCGTGGAGATAGATTATGCCGCCTGCGAGAGTCAGGCGTCACAGAGAGTAGCGGCGTCTTTCCTAACTATGATTGCCAATCCGGCGGCGGCGATCTATATACCTTTAATCGTTGAAAAGCTGGCCGCCACCAATATGCCGGATACCGTCATCCAGGAAGCGGCAGCTCAATTTCTCAGCGGCGCGTCTTACAGTTCTCCGGCCTGGCTGATGGAGTGGCTGAGCGAGACATTGATTTCCAGGGAAGACCTGACCGATCATCCTGTCATCTATTTGGTCATGTATGCCGTAGCCAGCGCGCAACATAAAGGTGACAAATCCGGTGTGCTGACTCTACTTCTGCGCACTTTTGATTATATGAGCGACAAAGCGATCGGAGCCGGTTGTCTGGCAAGTTTCGGCGATCAGCGCGCCATTGCTTTTTTGAAGTCATGGTTGCATCTTAATCAGAATCAGATCGATGAAAAAACCTGGCATGGATTTGCCATGGCGATCCGCAGATTGGGCGGCAGAGTTGATCCCGCGGAGCACCCGAACCGTTTCCATTAAGACCGGCTGACACTGCCGGCGTTATTTGCAAGCGAGGTCAAAATCATGCCAACTGCAAAAGAACTGCTGGTTTGACACTGCTTGTATTCTGCGCCAGCGAGGTCAAAACAGCTCAACATTATTTTCCATTGAGACCGGCTGACATTGCCTATTATTGCGTCGAAAGCCGCAAGCTATTATAATGGCAATCAAACTACATGCTTGATTGAGTGATCAGGTGTGCCCGATTTGACGAAGGCTGCGCGGGTAGTGCGGCAGCATATATCTGAGTAGGGCCGGACCTAAATAAAGCGTCTTCGCCAATTCATGGAACAGGTGAACTTAATGAATTGTCATAATTGCGGACAACCAATCTATGAAGATGATCTGTTTTGTCCATACTGCGGCATGAACAATCCCGAGGCGGAAGCTCTGGCAGCCAGCAGGGCAGCGGGAGCCAGCATGCAAGCTTCAGAGACAGATGCCCATTATTATCCTCCTCCTCCCGATCAGGAGGACTATTTTGAAGACGAGTATGAAGAGGTCGTCCCGGAAAAAAATCCGATTGTGCCGATTATGCTTGCTGTGGCTGCCGCTGTTGTTCTGATAGCGGGCATCCTTATCTTGCTGCTCAAGAGCGGCGGCTCGGACGACAACAAATTGTTATTTACACAACCGGAGGATAATGGCGCCGATAATGGGATCATCAATTGGCAGACATTGCCGACCTTGGATCTGGAAAGGCCGGAAGAGACTCTGGCGACAATACCTGATAATTTTGTCTGGACGATGCCGCCGGTTCAGACGTCGGAGACAGAACAGGAGCAACCCACGATTACACCGGCGACAACAGCCGAGCCTGAGATTGTTATTATGACGCCGACCCCTAAACCGACGGCAAAACCGACCGCAGCCCCTACATCTAAACCGACAGAATCACCAACTACGGTTCCCGAACCGGCAGGGACGGAACCGACTGCCAGCGAATCCGGCACTCCGGAATCCGAGGATACTTCTGATACGACAGAGCCTGCCGGAAGTGAGGACACGGAGACGACGTCAAGTGAAAGTGACACCGATCCGACAAATAATATCGATAAAAAGCTGCAACTGGTGATTAATGATGTTGTTGTGTCCAACTTCCCGACAGTACGGCTGTATTTCAATTTGGTGGACGAAAATGGTGTGGAATCACAGCTTGCCCCGATGGCGTCTTTTGCTCTGACGGAAACTGCGGATGAAAAAACCAATGATGTCAACAACCCCTCGGTAGATGAGGGTCATGTCGAGGTTTTGTCTTTGATTGAGTCAAGTGTTCATACACTGACGGCTGCAAACATACAATCAGTCAAGGACGCGCACGAAGCGCTGGTGAAAAAGGTATTGCCGGAGGGCAATGTGAGCAACAAAATGGGTGTATTTGTCTTGCCGCACAATTTTGTTCCGGCTAATCTGCCCGACGAGCTGGATTTTTACTCTACTCCCGAGACTTTGCTGGCCATTATCGCTAACTTGAAACCCGCGGTGAAGGGGGAGACGGAGTGCAATATCTATAGTGCTATCCGGGAGGCGATCACAAAGCTGAATAAAGCAAAATATACGGGCGCTCTGGTTATTTACACCTACGGCAATGACTCCGGCAGCATAACTAAACAAGATGAGCTGGATGCCCTGAAAGTTTTGGTTTCAAGCTCTAATATCCCCATACATATAGTTTCTCTAACGGATGGTCCGGAGGATTTCTATCTTAAGAGTCTCGCCGACAGCAGTCGCGGCACTTTCACTTTCCTGGAGGATTTAGGCAGTCTGAGCGTAGTTTTACATGGCAAATACATCCACGAGGCCGGGAATTATTATATAGAATATAACTCGCCTTTTGCGGCTTCGATTGGGCAGAGGAAAGTAGTTCTCAAATATACGGATCCGGATGGAGACATTTCGCTTACAGCAGATGCGGTATACACGCCGCCGTCACCGTCACCGTCACCGGCTCCGTAGATGAATCACGTATAACTGAGAAAAATTTGCGCAAGTCTTTATCTCAAATAAAGGAATATTAATTATGTCAAATAAGCTGGATTTTTTTACCAATCTGACTGATATCGAAATTAAAGTTGATTATCCGCTGGCGGAATACACGCATTTTCGGACGGGTGGACCGGCCGAGATTTTGATTCAGCCTCAGACTGCCGAGTCAGCCGCTGATGTTGTCGCTATCTGCCGCGAGCAGGATATTCCGCTGCAGGTATTGGGCAAAGGCTGCAATGTTCTGGTAGCTGACCGGGGTATTCCCGGCGTGACTTTATTGCTGGCCGGCAAACTGGCCAGATATGATGTGGCCGGCGACCAGCTGTTTCTCCAGGCGGGGCTGCGCATTGCGGAAGCCTGTGCTCTGGCAGCCAGAAACTCACTTGCGGGTCTGGAATTCGCCTGCGGAATTCCCGGCAGCATTGGTGGCGCCTTGCGTATGAATGCCGGCGCCTATGACGGATCATTTCAAAATCTTGTGGTCAGGACGCAATATATTGATCGGAGCGGAATGCTGGGTTGGGTCGAAAGAGATGAGCATGATTTTTCTTATCGCAGCAGTGTTTTTGCCGGCAATGACTGGATCATCACTCAGACTGTGCTGCAGCTGGAAAAGGGCGAGCGCCGGGCCATCTATCAGCAGATGGCGGAAAACGCCCGCAAGCGCCGCGAATCACAACCATTGGAATATGCGAGCGGCGGCAGCGCTTTTAAACGGCCGGCCGGATATTTTGCCGGCAAGTTGATTACTGAAGCGGGTTTGAAGGGATTGCGCATGGGCTCCAGCGGCGTTTCGGAAAAACATGCCGGTTTTATTGTCAATTACGGCAAGGCTAAATCGTCGGAAATCATGGCCGTCTTTATCAAGGTTCAGGACGAAGTAAAAAAACAGTTCGGCATCGATCTGGAGCCGGAAGTGGAGTTCATTGGCGATTGGTCCGGTGAACCGATGGCCAGAACAGGCCGGACAGAGTAAATGTCCCTCTCTTTTAGCAAGCGTCTGCGCGGCAGTTTGCTGGCTCAAAGCCGGAAAGAGCTGAGCCGGCGTGAGGCTCGTGATATCCTGGGTCTGGTTTTGACTGTGGCCGGCCGCTCCGGCGCTGGTTTGATCACTTTCATTTCGGAGCAAGCCGAGTATGTGGATTATCTGGTAAGCGCCGCGCAGTCGGCCCGGCTGCCGGTACATGAGCGGAAAGCCTTCGTCAAAGAAGATGCGTTGTTATTCAGTTGGGAGGACTTTGACGACGAGTTTCGCTCCGGCTTGGCGGCGGCGGATTTTGTGACTGGATCGGGGCTGTCGCGCAGTGAGTTTCTCAGCCATTCATTCCTGGCCTGCGGCTCTATGGCCGATCCGAATTCGCAATTTGCTCTGGAATGGCAGCTGGCCGGTGAAAAGGCGGCAGCAGAGCTGAGGTCGAAGCTGAAAAACTGGGGACTGATAGCGGGCAGCACTGTACGGCGGGGCGTGCCGATTCTGTATATTAAGAATGCCGAGCAGATCTCCGATTTTTTGATCATGACCGGCGCGACGGAGCTGTTGCTCGAGTATGTCGATATCCGGGTGCGGCGCGAGATTGCTGCCGGAGTCAACCGGCTGATGAATTGTGACGAGGCCAATACCAATCGCCAGGTCGAGACTTCTTCCCGGCAGCTGGAGGCTATTCGCTATATCGCCGCGACAGCAGGTCTGGGCAGCCTGCCGGATAATCTGCGGCTGGCGGCTGAGAAACGCCTGGAGGCGCCTGAGCTTTCGATCAGGGAGCTGGGTGAGCAGATGGTGCCGCCAATCGGTAAATCCGGCATGAATCATCGCTTGAGGCGTCTGGAGGAGATTGCCGAAGAACTGAAAAGCGAACGGTCACTTTCCGGCCAATAAATCTCATCGAACGCCAAATGCGTGCCGCCATTAAAAAGCGAACAAATAATTTCCAGCCCGTAATTATTGTATAATGAGGTAAAAGATTGATATATCAGCCTTTTAGCCGTTTTGTGTGTCGGTTTGTGCGTCAATGACCATTTGGAACACATTATTTATCTGCCTTGCCATCTCTCTTTTCTTGCGCTTTTCTTCCGCAACCTCTTCTGGCGTTTTAAGAATGCTATGAACATAGGTTTTCTCCGTATCCATATCAGCGGAATGGCCGTATAACTGTTTTAGTGCTTCAAGATCAATGGTAGTCCTAAGTCGGCTATATGATATAAAAGTATGCCTCAGCTCATGAAGCGTTATATCAATGCCGTGTAACTCCCTGAATTTTAGCCAGTGATAACTGATCGCTCCTGGCCTGATCCTTTGCCCATGCTCACTACTGAATAAGTATATATTGCCTGGTGCTCTTTCCTGGTGACGCTGGATCTGTTCTCTAGCAATCTCTGTAAGCTGGATATTACGTTTAGCCTTGTCTGTCTTACCGTCAGTAATGTAGCCGTCACTGCTTATTGACTCTCTGATTGTGATTGTTTCGCCGTCATAATCTCTATCTTTCTTCAAAGCGCAGAACTCACCACGGCGCAAGCCTGTGACGGCCAGAAACCGGAAACAGAATATAAAGAAACTGTCGTTTTCAACGTCAGGACTAAACAATAATCTCAACTGATCCGGCTGTAAGATTTTCCTTTTTTTGGGCGGGTCAGTTATTGGGTACTCAAAGTATATCGGCACGTCGCTATCATTAATATATCCTTTGGCAGCGCACCACTTGCAGAACGGGGTTATCGTTGCGACAAGCAACCGTAATGTCTGTTTCGATTTGACGCCATTCTCATACGCTCTGTCAATAACTGCCTGCCAGTCACGTTTAGTGATGTTCTTCATGCGGTAAGCCTTGAATGCCGGGATAAGGTGAGCTTTAGCTCTGCTCTCTAGCTGTTTTGCAGATGTGATCTTAAATTTATTCGTGTAATACTCTAGATATTCTGTCCATGCGTCTATGAAGCGGATATTGTCCGGTATGCTGGAACTCTCAATCCATGCCAGCGCTTTTTGGATGCACTCTGCTTGCCCTTTTCTCTGTGATTTATGCTTGGATGTGACAGTGGTACGTTTGCCTTTGTTACGCACGCCTAGACGCCATTCCCGGCGCCTTTCATCCCATTTGGGGATACCTAATACCCTGCTCATGAAAAAGCCTCCTAACTAAGTGCTAGGACGCCTGCCGACAATGTGATATAATGCCAGGTGTAGGCGTACTAGCTTACAACAAACAATTTGCCGTCTAAATGCTTTGCCGAGCTGGACGGCATTTTTTATTTTTCGTGAACGAATTTCATTTCAGTTTTACTTAAAGCGAACGGATTAATTACAATCTCAAGTTTTTTCCAATCCTTATCAAGCTGATAGCCTAATGTACCCTTGAGTTTCTTGCCGGGGGCTACTTTCCCGTTAAGGCTATCACCGGCTACCACGGATGCAGACAGATCAGTATCAACAGCATAATCGTCAACAAATGCCTTGACGCTAATTATGGAACTGATGGAAATATCATCATCTGAATTGTTCTCAACTTCAAATTCAGCAATGACAAATATCTTTCCTTCATCCGGCTCAAATAGCTCTTTGCCCTCTGATTCCTCGCACTTGAGAAATGTGATCTTGACTCCCTTTTCTTCGGCGGTTTCACCGACTGAGTAACCGTCTTTCTCAACAGGAGCTTCTGTCTGTTCAGCCTCTGCCTCTTTCTCTGTGGCTTCCGCTGTTGCCTTTGTGGTATCAGTCTTTGCCTTGTCTTTATCGTCACCGCTTCCGGCAATGGCACCGATAACGCCTATAACAACTGCCACGATTAATACCCAAAACCATATAGGGCGTTTCTTTTTAACCTTTACTTGTTTATCTTCGTCCATGTTTTAACCTCCTTCTCTGAGATGGCCGGTTCCTGTTGCTTTGCGAGGGTGGGGGAGCCGGCTGCTTAATTGTTCAATAGCCCGCTCCCAGCAAGAGATCGAGCTCTGTTTGGAAATTTGCATAGTGCTTTAAAACTAAGTCTGCTATCTCAGTTTTTTTAGCACTATATGAATTAAAGGTGCCTGATGGAGAAATTACAGTCTGCTGGCAATATTCACTCACATTCTCTTGAAGAGATTTTAATTCGTCATATAGATACCTACAATCATCAGGATAATCACTTAATTCTCTAATCCTTTTTAGAAAATCGGTCCTATGACCCTTTAGAGTTTCAGCATCAAGAATATAGCCAGGAGATTCAAAATAAGCAGTTAATGAATCATTAAAATCATCATTAAATTTTCCCTTTGTCTTAGTATATTCGTCAGTCTCAGGGTCTGAGGTTTCCCAAATTGTGTTCTTCCAAATTTTCTGAATCATGTTAGCGTTATCTTCAGCTTTGCTAGCAATGATAAGCATTTCCTCCGCTAAAATTGTAGCTTTCAAGATATATGTTGCACGGGCAGCCTCTGGGTCTTCCGTCGGTTCAGGAGTGGGCTCAGGTGTAGGAGTTGGAGTCGGTGTTGGAGTAGGAGTGGGAGTAGGAGCTTCAGTCTGCTTTTCAGTAGAAGCCTCAGTGGCAGGAATGCTTTCCGTTTGTTTTGTTTCTTCTTTTTTACTGCATGCGAAAGATACTAGAACGAAAATCACCACTAATATTATTGTCAGAGCTCTCTTCATTTCTTTTTCCCTCAAATTTCCGGCCATATCTGGCCTGTCTTCCAGTTATAAACGATAATTGGACTATAGCTAATTACATAGTCTTTATATTCTTGATAGATATGCCGTCCTGACATATGGACTAGGTAGTGGTACAAAAGATCTGTATCTAAATCCATTATGTCAGCTAATTCATGTACTGTTCTGGGCTGCCGTTTGATTCCTTTGATCAAATCATCAACTTGTATTAGTTGCTTGAACGCCCAGCAATCAGCTCTTAGCTCGTCTCTTCTTGGCCTCTTGGTGATTCCACAATGCAGATGGCCGGCTTCATGATATGCAACAGCAGTTTGTTTTCTCTTGGTCAGTCTCGGATCTATTGCTAGATACGGGGCCTTACCCTCTTCAATCATCGTGTATCCTTGCTTCCCTTGGATACTGTACCAATCAATCCTGATGCCTTTATTGGCAAGTTCATCTTCAATCACATCTAACTTATTCATATTCTGATACCGCCTAAAACATAAGCAAACATTTGTTCTATAATGGTATCAAAATGACAAAAATTAGCAACCGCTACATCTAGTGGTCGGCGATTGATGGGGCACTATTTTTGTTTCTTATCTTTCTCCTCCAGTATTTTTCTGCGCTTATCGACAATGGCCAATCTCTCATCTGCTGTATCTGAGTCGAGGTCGCCGCCATATGCTGCTTCTTTATAGATGCGCTCCGACTTGGCACGATCGTATTTGCCGGAGGCTTTAACTAACTCGGCTTGATTGGCAACAATCTTTTGCCCTTCTTCATTAAGTTGACGCATAGCGGAAAGAGTGCGGTTAATATAAATAGTATTTCCTAGTGCTTTATTTTCATAATCTAGCCGTTCAGGAAGTACAGTAGTTTTGTCTGAACGCCCCATAATATAATCTAAATCAACATTGAACAGGTCGGCCATTGCTTGATATACATATGTACTGGGGACTCTTTCGCCGGCCTCATACATAGATATTGAGCTTCGAGATAATTCCAATTTGGCTGCAAGATCATTTTGACTCATCCCATCTCTTTCACGCAGGATCCTGATTCTCTCGGCAGATGTCATAGCTTTTCTCCAATCTATTCCTGTAATTGAATTGTAACACAATAAGTGAACTTTGCAACTAGAATTTGTCACTTTAGGTGTTGACACTTAAAGTGAACAATGATAAGCTGGATTTACCTCAAAGAAAGGAGGGTAATAGTGTGAATGTACAGAATAGGCTCATCGCACTAAGAGGCAACAGATCACAAAGAGAAGTCGCTGAAGCTGTTGGTATAGCGCCGTCTACACTGAGTATGTATGAGAATGGTGAGAGAGTTCCTTCGGATCAGATAAAGATCAAACTTGCTTCATTATATGGGAAAAGTGTAGGGTATATTTTTTTTGACGAAGATGACACTTTAAGTGACTAACAAAACACTTAGGCCAAGGAGGGAATATGAAAATTGAATTTAGATTTATAGACAGTAGGAATGTGCTTATCTTCGATGATGTTTCTGTCTTTGAATTCAACTTTCAAGGGGACACAGTAAAACTCAAGATAGAAGCGGAAGTGCCGATTACGGTATTTGAGTTGTCAGCCAACCTAGAAGGGCAGACAGGATTGAAGAAGTCAACCAGGAGTTTCTTTCCATTACAGCAGAGAAACGAGAAAGTAAGCCCTTTGATGCAGGAACTTGATTCTGAACGATCATCTCAACGAGATCAATAAGTTTTTGAAGTTCTTGTTTGTCGGCAGAGTCAGATTTATCAACAAGAGACCGGAGACTGTCCAGATTAGAAGTATAGGTGAATGAGAAATGAGACTGATTACCAATAATAGAGCCGTAAGCATTTTGAATATTAAAAGTTGCTTGCTGTGCCGATTCGTTATATTCCGCCTCAGTTTTATAATACGCGTTAACAGAATAGGGTTTGCCAAGAAAATCATTCGATATTACATCTGTTATATAAAAACGCTCATTCTCTCGTTTAACAACCCAGTCTCCGGGGCGGATATCTACATCTGGCAGACAATTAATAATCCTTTTCCCTGTACTATTTTCGGTGTTAAAAACACCACGGACAACATGACTGGGTTTGCCGTCCCGTTCAACGGTTATATCAATGCCTGATCGATTGATATAAGAGTAAATTGTCATAAATATACCACCTTTTGCTGAACATTTATTAAACAAATCATAACAAAACTGTTCTGGCCAAGTAAACCTTGGGGTTTAGAAAGGAGAAAGAGATGACGAAAGAGAATAATAAAAGCTTTTTAGCAGAGGATGTAGCTTACATCATTGTTGAGACAGAGGATGAGAGCCCAGTAACCATCGCTCAGATTGACAACTCTGAGACTCCATTTAAGACATGCGATGGCTACAGGGTAAGGATCGGCTTCATAGCTAATGCTCCTTGTCTTTTGGAGGACACGGATCATTCCCGAAAGAATCTAATGCCTGATGAAATCAAAATTGGACATCATCAGGTTAGTCGCAATGAGGAAGGGTGGACTCAAATCAGATATGAGGACTAGAGTTATTCGTCAAGTTCAAAGTAGCATTCGCCGTCTATATCAAATGCGTTAATCGGTTTATTTGAATAGACATTGTGAATAGCCCCTTTGAACTCAGTGACTATACGGATAATAATCCCAGTTTTGTAAATGTAAAGGGAGTCGTTATCACCAAGTTTAATAGCGTGTAAGAGATTATCCATATTGCACTTAGCGACAATCTTTTTGTCCTCTGGTTTTAGCACTTCCTTATGTTTCAACTCATAAATCATAAAACACCATCCTTTCTACTGAAAGGATAGCACAGAAAAGATAAGCGAAAGGAGGCACTAATGAGCAGATTAAGCGACAACTACCCACCAGGTGTCACATGGCGTGACTTCTGGGGAGATGAAGAAGAAAGAGAGGAAACAGAGCCGGACGATTTTGAAGAGTATTACTGCAACCTGAGAACACAAAACAAAAAAAGAGGAACGGCTGAGATGAAAGACAAAGACTCGTTCCTCAAAAGCGAAACTTAGAAAGGAAAGTTTCTATGAAAAGTATATCACGAAAACAAACATTTAGATACTTGCGGTCTGTTATGAAATTTTGCGACTGCAATCAAACTGACCTTCGGAAATTGCTCAATGTTTCCGAGTCCACGATAACCAACCGCTTTAGCGGGCATAAAGATTGGACGAGGCAGGAAATGCACAAGATTCTTGACTATCTCAATATTCCCAAAACAGATATGAGCCTGGCTTTCCCGGAAGACATTCACGAGGAACCGGAAAGGTTATATAGGTGAGCAACATGGATAAGAAACAAGATGCAGAGATTGAAATCAACTATCCAAAGCTGGAAACCGATATGCCGGGTACTGGCGTGTATATGACTCCAGAAGGCGGCATTTATTGCGGCCAGAGTGCGCCTATCTTCAGAGGGCTAGATGCAAGGTTTCACAAGTACAAACAGCAGCTAGAGCGCAGGCAGGCGAGGCGCTGGAACATTATCAGCGCTGCATACGGCTTGCTTACATTCATTGCGCTTGCGCCGTGGGCTATCTTTCTAAGCTGGCGAGAGCGGGGACTGTTGGCAATCGGCGGTGAGTGGCTGCTGGTGGCTGGAATAAGCGGCCTTGTCGGATGGCTTGTTCACAAATTAGGAAACATGGAGGCATGAGATGGATAAACCAATTATAGATAAGCCGACTGAAGATTTTAGCTATGAAGCGCACGAAGGCATATATGGCAAGCCAGACGGTCTGAGGGGCTGTCCGATATGTGGCAGCACCAGGCAGCTGACTATACCTGCTAAAGAGTTTTTTCTGGAATATAACAACTGCGCAGCGGGCAAAGGGGCAGGCGTTTTAGTCGAATGCCAATATTGCCGCTTGATCTTATTTTTTCGTGTCACACGTCCTGAAAATCTTACAGATGAGGAATGGTACGAGTATGCCAGAAAAGCTGCTACACGCAGATGGAACACAAGATCTTTAATGAACTGCTAAAGGAGGCAGCAGATGATAATAACGAATAAGAAAAACCTGCCTGAGCCGATGGTGAACTTCGTTAAGCGTGACGGCTATCAGCCGGCTATGGATCGAATTAGCGTAACTGACTTAAGTAAAGGAATCCGTGAGATCTGGCTGTATAAGCGCCACTATAACGAGATTGAGCAAGATGTTGCTGATATGGTCTGGCTTATGTTTGGTACGGCGCTTCACAATGTGATCGAGCGTGCGGAAGAGGCAGGCCACCAGATCATAGAAGGCGCGCTTGAAGAGAAGATAGGAGGCTTAACCCTCAGTGGTCGCTTTGATTTGTACGATGCAAAAAGGCGCATTGTGACTGATTATAAGACCTGTTCAATATGGAAGTTCAAATTCAACGACTTCAGCGACTGGGAACAGCAGACTATGATTTATTGCTGGCTGCTAAGCAAGGCCGGCTTTGAGGTAAACGGCGCTGAGATCGTTGCCCTCATCAAGGATCACTCTAAGACGAAAGCCAGAGTTGAGGCTGATTATCCAGAGTTGCCCGTTGAGGTAATTCACTTTCCTTATAACTACGCAAAACATCAAGGGATTGAAGATTACATCATTAGCAGAATGGCAGAGATCGAGGCGGCAAAAGACCTGCCGGATGAAGAGTTGCCGCTCTGCACGGAAGATGAGCGCTGGCATAGCGGGGATAAGTATGCCGTCATGAAGGGCACTAATAAGACTGCCTTGCGAGTTTTAGACAGTGAGGAAGAGGCCAAAGACTGGATGGAAAGCAACAAACACAGAGGCGGTACTCATATCGAGTTTAGGCCGGGAATGAGCAGGAAGTGCCAGGATTACTGCGCTGCGTGCGAATTTTGCGACTATTACAAAAGCGAGGTGCTAAATCATGAGTGAGCTATCTAAACGCATTATCCAGGTGCAGACAGAACTTAAGGCGCCTAAAGATCAGTATAACGATTTCGGTAAGTTTTATTATCGCTCAGCTGAGAGCATTCTAGAAACCTTGAAGCCGCTACTGGCTAAGCATGAGTTGTTGCAGGTTATCAGCGATGAAATTGTTTTAAGTGGGGATTGGCATTACATCAAGGCCACCGTGACTGTTTCTCATGGTGAAGAATCGCTATCTGTATCTGCCCTCGCAAGAGAGCAGGAGAGCAAAAAAGGCATGGATGAGAGCCAGATCACAGGCACTGCATCATCCTATGCCAGAAAGTATGCACTTAACGGCCTCTGGGCGATTGACGATACCAAAGACAGCGACACTAACGAATATCGCAAGCAGACAGAAAGCAAACCTGCAACCGGCACGAGAAAGTCAAAGCCCGCTGCGGATCCCAAACCTAAGAGTGAGCCTGAAGACTTCCTTAGCTACGATGAAGTGCTGGAGATTCAAAACCAGATACTGACGGCTATGGGGCATACGGAAGGGGCAACGGCATGGAGAGCCATGCTCAAGATGTTCCGCGTCACATCGGACACTCTGAAACGTGAGGACAAGAGCAAATACCTGAAATTCTTTGCTGATTGGGGCGGTGAGAGCAATGTCAACGGCAACGATAAATGAGTTATCCGCCCTTTTAAGCGAGCTATCTAAAGTCACTGCGGATATTGATAACAGAGGCGTGGAGCTGGCTAGTGCTGAATACCGCTATCGTGTCGAGTTCTCAAAGGCGTTGTTGCAAGGAAGGGCGGAAGGATACCCGGCAACTCTTCTCTTAGATGTTTGCCGGGGTCTGGATACCGTTGCAAATGCAAGATTCCAAAGAGACGTGGCACAGGCCGGTTATGACGCCACCAGAGAGCGAATAAACGCGATAAAGCTAAATATCAGGATCCTTGACGGCCAGCTTAACCGAGATCTGGAACTGGCCGGAAAAACCACTTAATTAACGGAGAAACAATTATGAATAAAGCAATTTTAATGGGGAGGCTAACAAAAGAGCCGGAGCTAAGAGTTACGTCCAATGAAGTGTCTGTTTGCACCTTTACTTTGGCAGTAGATAGAAAGTTTAAGGATAAGAGCGGCAATCGACTGACAGACTTTATCCCATGCGTCACATGGAGGCAACAGGCTGATTTTGTCAGCAGATACTTTAGCAAAGGTCAGAGAGTGGCAGTGATCGGCAGCATCCAGCCTAGAAGCTACGAAGACCAGAGCGGTCAAAAGCGGTACATAACTGAGGTCATTGTCGAAGAGATTTACTTTGCAGACGGCAAGCGGGATGTAAATGACGACTACCAGAGGCAGGAAGAGGGGCTATATGACGAAATGTCAGATGATCCCACCTCTTTGCCTTTCGATATGTAAACGGAGGCTGTATGGCTATGAATATTTATTCAGAAGATATTTATACAACGCTTCCTGACTATGGGAAGCTGACCGGCAAGGATCTTGTCTTTGCTCATATTCCAAACTACGGGGAAAGAGCAATCAGCATGAAGTCTTTGTCTGAACTGACGGGCTTTTCACCCCGTGAGATTAGAGGCCATATCCGTACCCTTAGAAAAGAGGGGCATTACATCTTTGCCAGGCCAGGCGGTGGGTTCTTTGTTGCTGTAAGAAACAGCGAACAAGACAGGGACTTTGCCGTTAGATGCAGACGCACGGCGCTCAGACATGCCATTAGCGAGCTGGAAACGGTCAGGATATATGACTGCTTTTTAGACGTTCACGACAAGCAAATTGAGCTTGCGTTAGATAACTTGGTGCAGAGCAATGAGGCTTAGTTTTGTTATTCCGGGCAAGCCGCAGGGTAAAGGCCGTCCCCGTTTCACGACACGGGGCGGTCATGCCCGTACTTATACGCCAGAGGCCACATTGACTTATGAAAGCTGGATTAAAGTCACGGCAATGCAAGCATTAGCAGAGCTTACAAGTTGGAATAGAAACGGTCAATTCGCATTGGATATTAGAGCGTGCTTTACGGTGCCAAAGTCGAAGCCGAAAACGTTCAAAGAAATGGCCTTGAGAGGTGAAATAGACCCGACTGTAAAACCGGATATGGACAACATCATCAAGTCCATCTGTGACGCCTTAAACGGTATTTTATGGCATGACGACAGCCAGGTTACACATATCGTGGCCGGCAAGCAATACGGCACGGAGGATTGCGTACAAGTGACCGTGCAGAACACTACATCGCCGGATGATCGCTGGGCTGAGAGGAGGTGATGAGGTGTCAATATTTGAGAGTTATTACTTAATCCATGATGTTGATGCTTTTACAGATCACAAAATAATTAAGTTGCGCATGAAATTTGGTCTTGAAGGATATGGCCTTTACTGGGCAATTTTGGAAATGCTTTTTTGTGCAGACGGATACATCCTGCCATGTGATGAAGACGGTCTTAATGCGATTGCATTCCACACGCAATGCGGCGGCAATGCAGACGCAATGCTCAAGCAATACGTGAGTTATGCGACTGAAATCGGGCTGTTTGAAATGGACGAAAATGGCAAAACGTTCTGGTCACCATCGCTAATTCGCAGAATGCAACGGCTTGATGAGCAAGCAGAAAAGAGATCAATTGACGCTAGAAATGCTGCAAATGTAAGGTGGAAAAAAGAGTCAGAAAAACTTGAAAGCACTGATAACACGGCATCTAATGCGACCGCAATGCGACCGCAATGCGAGGGCAATGCGACCGGTGATGCGACCGCAATGCGGAATCATGCTAATAAGATAAGAGAAGATAAGATAAGAGAAGATAAGACTATCTATCCGTCATTTGACGACTTCTGGTCAATTTATCCCAAAAAGGTTGGCAAGAAAGCGGCACTGAAGGCATGGGAAAAACTAAGGCCTAGCAAAGAACTGCAAGAGCGGATTATTAGTGCTGTTGAACAACAAAAGAAATCTGAGCAGTGGACTACTGAGAATGGCAGATTTATTCCCAACCCAGCCACATGGATTAATCAAGGCAGGTGGGATGATGAGCTGGCCATGCCAAAAGGAAACGGCCGTGCCAGTAAAGGCACAGCACGCACAAGCAATCGTGGCAATTACGAGGGAGCAGATACCTTCGTTGATTACAATGCCGCCTTTGGCTTGCAATATCCAAAAATTAGGGAGGAAAAATCATGAAAATAAAAAGAATTTTACAACAGCATAGGCGTGACTTCCGGGCGGAATATGAATGCCAATTCTGCGGACATATTGCGATTGGCACCGGATATGATGACGCTAATTTCCACGAAAACGTAATACCAAAGATGGTATGCGATTCGTGCGGAAAGTCAGTTGCTGCCAACAAAGATGAGCTGACTGAAGAATATCGGCCACTAGCGACAAAGTATCCAGAGGGATACCAGATATGAGGTGACGAAAGATGATGAATAAAATCGAACAAAAAATAAACCGCATCCTGCCGCAAATGAACGGTTCTACGTTCGGCGGGATGGATCGTGGCTGGAAGAACAGCCAGGGCAGATTGTTGGACAAAGAGCGGAAACAGCGTGAGCTGGATCGGTGGCTGGGGATTGAAACAAATAAACAAAAGAGTGGAGGAATAAAAAATGATGAAAGCTAAAGAACTAAGCCTCGATCATGAGTGCTTTAAGAAAATTAAATCGAGTTTGGATTATGCACTGTTGCTGGCCGTTGAAGAAGCCAATGAAGATGTGGTGTCCAGAATCACAATGACCATTGATGTTTCTGCCTATGACGATGGCGATGAAAAGCTATTAAAGCCCATTGAGTATAGCTGCAATGTCAAAAGTTCCAAAGAAATCAACAAAGATAAAGATTCAACGGATTCAGTAATCCTCAAGAAAGACGGGAAAAAGTTCATCCCGTACAATGAGCAGCTTCGCATTGAGGATGTGGAGGTACCAGAGGAATGATTGTGATATTGGCTATCATTGCCGCTGTTAGTTCTTTTGCGTTTGTGGCTTTTATGATGCGGGAAATCATGCATGAGATTAACAAAAAGGACGGGGGCAAGAAATGAAAATCAGGGTTGAAGTGGAAGTGCCGGACGGCAAAAGGTGTGGCGTCACAGCATTTGGCGAATGTAAGTTTCTTAACGGTAATGGGACGCTCACTAGTTCTTATTGTGACTTATTCGATCAGGTTTTGAAAACAACAGGAATGTATTTTAATGGTGTTCACAAATGCGCCGCCTGCCTGAACGCAACGAGGGTGGAGGTGGAGGAATGAGCGAGCAAGTAGTTGCATGGATAAGCGCCGGGATGCCGAGTTTTGTAGCGGCGTACTGTATGAGAAACATAATTGGCAAAACTGTTTATATCCATCTCAGCGACCAACATCCTGACAGTTTGCGATTTATCCATGATTGCGATGAAGTGCTAGGGCTGGAAACTGAAATTATTCGAAATGACCAATATCAATCAGTTAATGATGTAATCCGTAAAACTAGGTTTATTAACAGCCCATACGGGGCAAGATGTACGACTGAACTCAAAATTAAAGTACGTGAAAAATGGGAACGTAAAAACTTAAAAGACAATACACACTATATTTGGGGAATGTTACCACATGAAAAACATAGGGCAGAACGATTGAAAAAAAGCATTCCATATGCAAACCACATCTTTCCACTAATTGATAAAGACATAAATGCTGATAAGTGTTGTGAAGTTGTCGCAAGTCTCGGAGTGCGACCGCCAGCAATGTATGAACTTGGATATAACAACAATAACTGTATCGGATGTGTAAAGGGCGGTATGTGGTATTGGAACAAAATTAGACAAGATTTTCCCGTTGTGTTTCAAGAAAGAGCGAGACTAGAACGAGAAATAGGGAGAAGTTGCATCAAAGGTGTGTTCCTTGACGAACTAGAAGAAGGGAGAGGCAGACAGCCAAAGATAAAGAGAGGAGGCACAAGATGAAACTGACGAATGAGAACATCAAGGCGGCGATTGACTTCACTGAAAACGGACTAGAGGACTTACAGCGGCGTTATCCCATTCTGATCAATGCTAACGTCATTCGAACAATCCTAGCCGCCCTGGACGCTTGCAGGTGGCGAGATGCGAAAACGGAGTTGCCGGAGCCGCACAAGCTGGTACTGAGCAGCCACAACACGTTGATGTATATAGACCGTGATGGACTATGGTACGACAACGAATGTGACGAATTTTCGACAGGCACGCCTGAAGCCTGGCTACCGCTGCCGGAGTGGGAGGGGTGAGTTATGAACAAAATATTAAATCCGTGTGTTGCGTGCGGCAATGAGGCGATTTTAGTTGCCCGTCATGAAATCAACGGTCGGTTAATGTTTTATGCCGAATGCAAAAAATGTGCAGCTAAAACTGGAGATTTTAGGAAAGACACTCAAGCGATTAGAGCATGGAACAAGGAGGCAAAAAATGACGATTGAGGAATTGAAAGAAACGAAAAGCGTACTTATTCGAACAGCAAGAAGAGTTGCACTCACTGACGAACAATCTGATTCATTTAAGAAAGCCTTGAATCTCATCGACGCCGAAATCGCACGCCAAAACATTACGGATGGGGAAATATCTCAACTGATTGCAGATATTAAAAACTGGGAATGGTTTTGTAGCGGCGGTGATACCGATGAAAGTAACATGACTGAACGAGAAAAAGAGTTGATTATTACCGCCCTGCAAGCGTACCGGACAGAGCCGTGCGAGTGGTGCGAGGAAGACGAACCCGATTTTCACGTGATGGCATGGCAGGAGCCAGAAGATGATGAAATCGACAGTGAGAGCTGGGTTGAGATTGTAGCCCGACACTGCCCGAATTGCGGCAGACGGATTAACGGAGGATTAAGAAATGAATAACAATATTGATGTGGCAGAAATAGCTGAGATTAGGACTGAGTACCTCATGATTAATGGCAAAAAATATAAGCTCATACCATTTGAAGCGGAGCTGGAAAAGAAACCGTTTCCGCAAGTGGGGGATACATATTGGTGCGTAGACAGTGGCGGACTGATCGTGAAAGCAGTGTTTGGTGAACATGAAATTAGCTATGGACGTAAATCCATCGGCAACATGTACCAGACGGAACAGCAAGCCAAAAACGCACTCAGAGCCAAGAAACTAATCAAGGCAGTCAACGACCGCCGGAAGGAGCTTAATGGCGATTGGGTGGCGGATTGGGGAAAAGGCAAGCGCATAAAGTATTGCATCGAAATGGATGGATTAAATCTGATTGTAAGCGGATGGAGCAGCTTCAAATATGCTTATAAAGCTTATCCATTTGGAGCGTTCAAAGACAAAGATAATTGTTTCCAAATAATCCAGAAATTTAAGTCTGAGTTGTCTTGGTTCTTCACGGAGTATCTGCCGGAGGTGACGGGATGATAGACAAGATCAAGATAGGTTGGGAAAAATGATTAACATTACCAAATCCGAAATGATCAATCTGCTTAGGCATTATCGCGCGGAGCGTGAATCGATTGATGCGCTTCTGATTGAACTCAGTCGTGATTTGGATGAGATCTATTCCCCTCCGGTACATAAATTAGACGGGGTAGTGGTGCAGCAGCAATTTGACCCCGGTAAACAAGTTGATATCCTGCTCAGGAAATGCGATAAGGCCAGGAGCATTACGAGAGAAACATTGCTAACGATTAAGGCTAAGACGTATGTGCTTGATCAGTTAATGTTTTGCCTGACAAAGTTGCCGGGAGATCAAAGGGCTGTAATAACATCCTTAGTTATGCAGGATGAGACTTTGGAAGCTTATTCTGAACGAACAAATAAAAGCCGAAAAACGGTTACAAAAAACAGAGATCGGGCTTTAGGTAATTTGTATGCGAAATTAACCAGGAGAAAAGTGGAATCTTCATCCGACGATAATAGGGACAAAACTACCCAAGATTACCCATAATTACCCATTGTGTCCTTGACAAGCTAAAAAACAGGCATTATTCTTAATGTGTACAAGTGTTCGCATAAGTCTTTGCGGGCACTTTTTTGTGCTCTTTTACTGTCTCCAGGGAGGGGACTTTATTATGCCTTCCTGAGGGAAAAGAAAGGAGGGTCCGTAGACCCTCCGATTGGAGTTATAACAGCTTGTAGGCTCAAGCGGCTATCTGTTCCTCCTTTACTTTGAGCTTTAATGCTCATAACTGCACAATTAGTGTAAACTAATATCACATAAAAGTAAACAGAATTGTTTCTTTGAGGGAGCAACTTGGCAAAGACACAACGAGAAATCACAACGTCATTTTATTTACGGGATAAAACCGTGCCAGTGAACCGCCTATAGTTCAATGTGATAAGATTTAATGTCCGCCAAGCTGCTCGAAAATTTTGCGCCAGTTTCTCTTAAAGAGCTACTTCTTGTTTTTATAGCTTGCCCAGTTAATTATTACGCCTAATGTAACGATAATCAGCTGGACAACATTAAATAATGTGCAGTCGAACATTAAAGCCGCCTTTTTGACGCTGGCTTTCTCATGAGTATTTTAGCACTTAGAAAGCTTGTAAAAAGCCAATTAATGACAACTTTTTGGGTTACAGCCATTTTAAAAGTATTACGATTAGGTAACTATCAACCTTATAAGCTCTTCAGTTAGATCATTATTATGTCATTACATAATTACATGACTTCTTTTGTCTCTCTTTGGAGTGATCAGAGAGGACACCAGCCACTCGCAAGGGTGGCTTTTTTAATGCAAGAAAGGAGGCGTGTTATGGCAAATAACTATGCGCGTGGCGGAATCCTGCCTGTAGATGCAATCCATATTGCTCCAGAGAAGTGCGAAACCATACTGCCACATAACACGTTCCAATTTAGCAATCAAATCATAGCCGCTATCCGTAAGGGTATGGGTGCTGTGTTTTCGCAAGGAGGTGATGAGCCATTGAAAAGAGACTTGAGGCGAAGCGCCTCTACCAGGAAGAAGGCTTGTCGCCTTCGGAGATTGCAAGAAGACTAGCTGTTAAGCCCGCCACGGTCCGCAGTTGGAAAAGTCGGGACGAATGGGAAGATTCTGCTGCAACGCAACGGCAAGAAGCGCAACGCTGCAATGAAACGCAACAACAACGGAAAAGGCGAACTAACAAACGCATTGCTCGCGAAATCGATGCTTCTCCACTGACCGACAAAGAGAAAGATTTCTGCATTTACTACATTCAAAGCTATAACGGGGCGCAGGCAGCAATTCGTGCTGGATACCGTGGTTCGCATGGCACCATGACGTCAATGGCGTATAAGCTGCTGCAGAAACCGAAGATTAGAAACCTCATTGACTATCTAAAACAAATGAAGCGCGAAACGATCTTGGCGGGCGTGGATGATGTAATTGATCTACATATGCGAATAGCTTTCGCTGATATGTCCGGCTTTGTGCAGTGGAGTAATGATGGCAAGCGCAACGGCGCTTTTTTAATGCCATCCGAGCTGGTTGATGGCAACTTAGTCAAAGAGATCTCTGTTACTAAAGACGGCGCAAAGATTAAATTAGAAGACCGACAGAAGTCGCTTGACTTCTTAGAGCGCTATTTCCTGATCAATCCGATGGATAAACACAAGCAGGCGTATGAAAACAGCAAGTTAGAGCTTGAGGGCCGAAGGATTGATGCAATTGTTAAGTCTGCAGAGATTACCTCCGGCAGCGCTGCGCATACAATCATTCCGGATGGTGTGTGGCGCGGACTTATGAACGATGCTTACGCGGAGTTCTTAACAGATGATAGACCATTGCAGATCTTCTACGGCGGGGCCAGCTCAGGTAAATCGTTTGGCATTCTTGGTCAGCGTACAATCCGGGATGTGATGACCGGAAAGCGCAATTACTTGATTGTCAGGAAGACAGCCAGGACGTTGCGTAATTCATCCTTCAATGAGATCCGGAAGTGTATTGTCCGGATGGATCTCGAAGGCGAGTTTTCCATCAACAAGACAGAGATGGCAATCACACATAAGGCCAGTGGTTGTCAGGTTTTATTCGCAGGTCTGGATGATGTTGAGAAGGTAAAATCAATCACACCCGCCTCTGGAGTTCTTACGGACATTGTTATTGAAGAAGCGACTGAAACTGATTATAACGACTTCAAACAGTTGCAGAAGCGCTTACGCGGTGGCGATGAGTCCATCATCAAGCGCATCACTTTGCTCTTTAATCCAATTCTGCAGGATCACTGGATCTATGAAGAGTTCTTCCTTGGTAAGTGGGATGAGAGTAAAAACTACTACGGTGATGATAAGCAGCTCATTCTGAAAACGACATACAAAGACAACAGGTGGCTTACGCCTGATGATATTGCAAAACTTGAAAACGAGACCGATCGATATTACTACGAGGTTTACACCTTGGGTAACTGGGGAGTTCTGGGTAATCTGATCTTTACTAATTGGGAGACAAGAGATCTCACAGAGCTGCGTAAGACATGGGCGAAGTACCATAACGGGCTTGACTTTGGTTTCTTCCCGGATCCTACAGCTTTCATTCGCTGCGGTTTTGATCGGGCGAAGAAGGAAGTGTACATCTTCCAGGAGTTTGGCGGCACAGGCTATACAAATGACATGATAGCCGAGGAATTGAAACCGATCATCGGGCGTGAACTGGTCACGTGTGACAGTGCAGAGCCGAAGTCAATTCAAGAGCTAAACAATTTTGGCATTCAAGCGATTCCGGCTCGGAAGGGTCCGGGATCTGTTGAGTTTGGAATCAAGTGGTTACAGAAAATGAAGATCTACATAGATCCAAGCTGCGTGGAAACAATCAACGAAATACGCAAATTTAAGTATCAGGAAGACCGAAATGGAAACGTTCTTCCAAAGCCAGTTGATAGAGACAATCATTATTGTTCTGACGCATTACGGTATGCGCTGGAGGCAGAAATGGTGGAGGTGACAGTGAGATGATCACACAGACAGAGTTGGCTAACATGCGGATCTCCGCCAATGCGCCAATGACAAGAGAAGAGATATTGAAACAGCTTATCGAAGATGATAAGAAATCAGCGGAATATCTTGCTGCGCTTGATGCGGAGCGATACTACAAACGAGACCAGGACATCAAGGCGCATGACTTTAGGAAGTCAATCATTATCGATCGCGTGATCAATGATGAAGGTGTGGAAGTTGACAAAGAAGTTGAGCTCTTCAATCCTAATCGCTCCAATCATCGGCAACAGCATCGATTCCTATTCAATCACGTTGAGCAGAAAGTTAGTTATATTTCCGGCCGGGAACCATCAATTACGGTTGACGGTGCAGAGCCTTCAGATGATGGAACTTCCGGCAATGAAGAATGGATGTATCAGAACGAGCTCGCCAAGACCACTGGGGCGAAGTTCCGGAGGTTGCTGCTTCGCTGGGAGCGGAAAGCTTCCTTAGGTGGAAAAGCTTGGGTGCATCACTATAAAGACAAAGACGGTAATCTAAAGCAGATTGTTGTCCCGAGGACAGAAGGTATCGCAATCTATGACACTGTTCACGAAAATCAGATTGTTGAATTTATCCGCCACTATCCCGCGCAGCAGACTACGGCAAGAGGTAAGGCCGAGACGATAACGGTAGCGGAGTGGTGGACAGAGAAAGAGGTCACAGAGTACATCAGCGATAAGAATGGCAACTTTACCATCTCGAAACCATCCCGGTCACATTACGAGACCGTGACATATGTCAATGGCCCGGATGGTGTTACTCAAGTTGAGAAATCGAGAGAGGGCAAGAACTGGGGACGGGCTCCTTTCGTTGAGATGGCTAACAATTCCGATGCGCTCACAGATCTACAAGTCTATAAGGACCTGATAGATGCCTATGACTTAGTTGCGTCCAAGGGTACAAATAACCTGATGGACTTCAACGAGTTCTACGCGATTATTCAAGGCTTTGGCGGCGATGCTGCTAATGCAATCGTTAAGAAGCTGGAGATCAATCGTGCTGTTAGTGTAGGTGCTGCCGGAGCTGGAAATAATGTAACAATGCAGCAGCTCGACATGCAGATGCAGGGGCGCATTGATTGGCTTAAGCAACTCTGGGATGCCATTCATTACTTTGGGTGCGTTGTGGATCCGAGTAAAGACTCAATCGGCAATGCTGCCTCCGGTATCAGTCTGGAGTTCCAGTATTCACTGCTGGATCTCAAGGCTAACAATATGATCACAGAAGCGGAGCCGGCGTTAGTGGAGTACTTCTGGTTTATTACTGAGGACTTCAACCGGCAGAACAATACAAATTACGATGCTGATCTTGTTTCAATCCAGTTCAACAAATCTCGCGTGACTAACAACCTTGAGACGGTACAGATGATCGTGCAGTCGCAAGATTTGCTGCCTGATAAGTTGCTGCTGCAGGCGCACCCGCTTGTCAAGGACGCAGATCAGGCCTATAAGGATCTGCTTGCTGAAAGAGAAGAGAAGCAGGCAAGACAGCGTGAGATGTTCGGTAATTTTGGCAATCACGATGATGAATAGGGGTGAGGCGCGTGGCAAGACGATCGGCGGAATACTGGAAGCGCCGTGCAGAAGCGCGCCTGGTTGCTATCGAAAGAGGAACAGAGCCTTATCTTGGGCGAATATACCGGATTAATTCCGGGGTAGTTAACTCGATTAGGGAAGACATCGAGCGCATCATCGGGAGCTTTGCTAAGCATGCACAGCTTACTCGTGATGAGGCAATCTCTCTTCTGGGTGAGTCAATATCAGAGATAGAGCGCCAGCGCATCATTGCGATGTGCTCAGGCATTGAGAATAAAGCGACAAAAGCCAGACTTATGGCAAAGGTCAATGCGCCGGCTTATCGGGCTCGGATAGATCGCCTTCTAGCAATCGAGGTAAGCGCTCAAGCAAGGATGGCGCTCCTTGCTCCGAAACAGATTGACATTATGACTGCTGGTTTACATATGGCCGGTACAGAGATGTTCAATCGAACAATATTCGACCTGCAGCGCGGAACAGGTCTCGGATTTAGCTTTGCCGGAGTGACGGACAAACAGATTGAAAGTGTTATGCGTGAGGCTTGGTCCGGAGGGCACTACTCTAAGCGCGTCTGGCGCAATACTCAGGTGATAGCAGGGCGTATCCGGGACACTGTCGAGAAAAACATGATAACGGGCAAAAGCTGGAGGCGCTGTCTTAATGCGGTTGAGGATCAGGCCCTGATAGACAGTAACTATGCTGCCTCGCGAATCCTGCGGACGGAGACTGCCTATGTTGCGAATGAGATGGAAGCTGAAGCATACGAAGAGGCAGGACTTGATGAGTATCAGTACGTTGCTACTTTAGACGGCAAAACGTCAACAATCTGCAGGGGGCTTGATGGCAAAAAGTTCAAGCTCAAGGATCGGGAGACCGGCAAAAACTATCCGCCGATGCATCCACATTGTCGCTCAACAACAGTAGCTGTTATATCTGGCTTTGATATGTCAGAGCTTCAGAGGCGGGCCAGAGATCCGGAGGCGGGCGAGACGTATAAAGTGCCGGCGAATATGACGTATGAAGAGTGGCGTAGGACGCATGCGACTATAAAACCCGGTATTAACATTGTAGGAGTGCAATCAAAGACACCGGCAATAAATACTAGATTGTTTAATAATGGCCCGAAAAATAATATTGTACTCAAATATAATTCTGTTCCAAAGAATTACAGAAATACAATTATGCGAAAGTTTAATGCTGGAGCAGATGAGGCAAAGGAATTATACAAAAAATTTGTTCAAGACGATTCGTTGTTTGATGCCAATTATACTGGCATTTCCCACTATTCGCCGACTGATAGGAAAATTCGGCTTGACATTGGGCAAGATGCTATAAATCCATGCGGTATAGGTGCGGCCTATTTCCACGAACACGGCCATTATATTGACCATGCTGCGGGATGGGTATCACATAATGCCGATTTTGGGAGGGCGCTTCGTGAAGATTTGAATGACGCGATTTTTGCGCATACGAGCGTAGGAAAAAGTATATATCAAGCCGAGATGCAGATTAGTCAGGATATTTGTGGCGATGCAAAATCGTCTGTGTCGGATATTTTTCAAGGGCTTACAAGAGGACGAATAATGGGGGATTTTGGCCACCGTCTTTCCTACTGGTCGAACAATTGGGCAGTTGAAACTGAGGCCTTTGCTAATTTTTATGAAGCACAATTTTCAGTAAAGAGGTATAATATCATCAAGAAGTATTTTCCAAAGGGGTTAACCGAATTTGAGAGGATTATAAAGGGGTTGATTTAATTGGTTAGCGTGAAAGACGAAAGATTTAAGGAGCTTAATCGTCGATATAAAGCGGTTACGGGGGAAAACTTGCCAATGGCTATGATCCCTTACCCGTGTCCTTATGATGAGCTTGAAAATAATATAAAAGCTTGTGAAGAAGCTGGTAAAGATATGCTTCCAGAGATCTACAATTGGGACCTCAGTGGAAATACTCTTTACTAATCCTAAAGAAGCGGCCAAGAGGCCGCTTTTTTAATACCCTAAAAAATTAACAGAAAGGAGCGGAAAACTTGATGCCGGAAACATTAACGAAAGGCGGGTGATCCAGCTACTATCTTGACTGCCGGGAAAGACCGGTGCGGAGAATGACAAGGAACTCCGCGACCTTACGACCTAGCCACCTTTAACCGGGTGGCTTTTTATATGCCGGAAAGTCAAGCGACCGCAGGGCAAAACGCTGTCAGATGCGTCTCCTCCTTGCGACATGGTGCAATCCATGTGCCGGCCCAGTGCTATAGCGCACAAAAATACACGGGTATTCGACCACCGGAACCGGTCGGACGGGCAATGCGAGTGGAAGTCTCGAAAATACAGCCCGAGGAGAAAACATGATCATTGAAACGATTAAAACATTGCTCGGCGAAGACTTAACCAAGTCGGTCGAGGAAGCGCTTAAGGGTAAAGGCAAAGACGGTAAGGATGTTGATCTGGTTGTTGGAAATGACGGCAGTTATGTTCCTTCAACGAAATATGAGCAACTAAAAAGTGAAAAAGCGGCTTCTGATAAGTTGGCCACTGATACGCAGGCTCAGCTGACAGCTCTTAAATCGACTGATCCGGAAAAACTGAAAACGGATCTTGCTGCTGCGCAGGCAGAGGCTGAGGCGCTCAAGACGAAACATGCTGAGGAATTGGCTGCTTTACGTCTAGATGCTGCTCTAGATGCTGCTATTCACGGTGCTAAAGGCCGAAACCCGAAAGCAATCAAGGCACTGATTGACCGTGACAAATTAGAGCTGAGAGATGATGGCACACTGAAAGGCTTAGATCTCGAAGCCCTAAAGAAATCAGATGCTTATCTCTTTGAGATTGAAACAACGAAGGATGAAGGGCAAGTGGCCTCCGGAGGCTCAGGGTCTTCTCCTGCGGGTGTCGTCACTCAAGAGACATTCCAACAAAACATTAACAACGTAGCCTGGATGCAGGCAAATATGGAAGCCGTCACTAAAGGATTGGCTGACGGCACTTTGAAGAAAGGATAATACAAATGGCAATTAACAATTTTATTCCGGCAATTTGGTCGGCTCAATTACTCACTGCCCTTGATAAAAGCCTCGTATATGCTGGTCTCTGTAACCGCGACTATGAGGGAGAAATCAAAGCCTACGGCGATCAGGTTAAGATCAATTCGCTTGGTGATGTAAATGTCGGGCAATATACGAAGAATACGGACATCTCAGCCGCGCAGACTCTGACTGACGCACAGCGCATTCTTGAGATCAATCAATCGTGGTATTTCAATTTCCAGGTTGATGATGTAGATGCCGCGCAGCAGAAGCCAAAAGTCATGGAAGAAGCTATGAAGAGAGCCGCATATGCGCTCGCAGACAAAGCAGATCAATATATCGCTGGTCTCTATACAGAGATTTCAGGTACGAACACAATGGGCTCTGATGCGTCTCCGATCAGCATTGCTGTTGCAGCTGCGCAAGGCGTGTCTCCCGCGTACGAGAAGCTCGTAGACCTCGCCGTTAAGCTTGACGAGGCCAATGTTCCCAAAGCTGGACGCTGGGTTGTCATACCGCCTTGGTATCACGGCTTACTACTTAAGGACAGCCGCTTCATCAGCGCCGGTACGCTGAAGACTGATGAAGTGCTGGCTAATGGTTTTGTTGGCCGTGCGGCAGGCTTTGACATCTACACATCCAACAACGTCCCGAACACAAGTAATGCGCTCTACAAGGTCATTGCTGGTTACAGCGGCGCTTGGAGCTATGCAGAACAGATTACTGGGGTTAAAGCCTACAGTCCTGAGCGCAGGTTTGCCGATGCTGTCAAGGGGCTGCATTTGTACGGTGCGAAAGTCACCCGTCCTCTCGGTTTAGCGCTCATGATCTGCAGCAAAGCAAGCTAATGACGGAGGACTGAGAAATGGCTAGAACAAAAATTAATGTGTGTAATGTCGGTCTCGAAGACATGCAAGCGGTCACGACTGAAAATCTTGACGCCACAAATGGAATGTACTTCGAGTGCGCAAACAAAGATTCCGTGTTTTTGGTCATCACCAACACTGACAGCACCAACGGAATCACCGTCAAGATCAAGGGCGCAGGTAACAATTCCGACAAGTCATTCACTGTCGCAAAGTCCTCGCATGTCGTTATCGGGAATCTGGAGTCCGCGAAGTACAAGCAGGCAGGCGAGGTCATTAATGTCGATATCACCGTTGCTCAAGGCGCGACAGCAAGCGGCAAGATCTTCGGAATTCAGGACCTTGTATGATCGTCTGGTTTGAAAACAAAGAGACAGGCCAGCAATGGTGCGTAGATGATCCAGACATGATCGCACGGCTGGATGCTAACGATGAATTCAAGCGCATAGAAAAGACCAAAAAGACCACAGCGAAGAAAACGAAGGCGGAGGAAGCCTCCGCAGAGTAGGAGGTGACTCATGGCATACGAACCAACGCCTGAGATGCTTGATGATCTGAAGACAATTACAGGGGCACCGGACACTGAAACCGATGCCCTTACTCTTGTTCTGAAGATCACAGGTACAAAGGTCCTGAACGATATCAACCAAGGATATATGCCGAAGGCGCTTGAGCCTATTGTGGTCGAGATGGCAGCTGATGCCTATCGTCTGAACAAACAGGCTCAGGGGGCAGGAAATGTCGGTGAAGTTGCCGGCACAGTATCGTCAGTGTCTGACGGTGGTCAAAGTATCAGCTACAGAGATTCAAGCTATCAGCAGGTGCTTTCATCTGTTGCTACGGTGTTCAGGGACTACTCTCCGCAACTGGCGCGATTTCGTAAGACTGGATGGTGATGCCGTGTGAAGATACCTGATTCATTTAAGGCTATTCAACGGCAAGTGTTCCAGGATAAAACAATTGCGCACCGGCCCAAGATTGAAACTACAGGCAGTTTAGGTTCTGTGACAGTGAAACCGGGTGCCATAACGCAAACCTATCCGGTCAACTTTCAGCTCCTATCTGATGCTCTTGTAGCGCAGGAATGGGGGCTGGTTGTTGCGCAAGATGCGAAGGTGACAAGCTCGGATCCGCTGCCGATAGAAGTTGGAGATTACGTCCAGTACGGCGGCAAGGTCTATAAAGTCATTGGGCATCCGGTCTATGACAGTCATGATGAGTTGATGCTTCAATTCCAACAAGGATTGGAGGCGGTCTAATGACAGCAATCAAAGGTTGGGATAGTTTAATGGCAAAGCTTGATGCATTGGGCGGATCTCACCTTCAGGAAGTAGCGAAAGAGTCAGTCTTGATGCTTGCGCTTGCTACTACTGCAGCTGCCAAAATGCTTGTTTCTGTGGATTCCGGAGAACTACGGGGGTCTATCCATGAAAAGGTGGAAGTCGATGGCTCGCAAGCTATTGGCTATAGCTACACAAACAGCGATCATGCGGCGTTTGTTGAGTTTGGCACTGGTCCTGTTGGAGCTGAGAGCGGAGGGAACGGATCCGATGTTCAGGTAAGTTATTCGCTGGGCCCCTTTAAGGTCAAGAGAGGTACTGGGCGTCCGGGCGAGGTTGTTGAGTCATGGGGGGACTACTGGGTCTACTGCGATGAAAAGGGCAACTTCTTCGCGACTAGAGGACAGCCGGCAAAACCGTTTATGTATCCAGCCGCGAAAGAAGTTGAGAAACAAGCGCAAAAGATCATGACGGATGCAATCAAGTCATATATCGCGAAAGCAACCGGAGGTTAAAGATGATTAGTTTTTTAGAGTGGATCTATCCGAAGCTTCCTGCCATTGATGGCATCACATGGACTCCCGGATGGCCGCAAGACTTCAAGTCTCTTCCTCGAGGATGTTTCCGCCTAGCTGATGACTCTACAGGAGCGGTAACAACTGAAGGCGAAGGCAGTGCCAGAGTTGGAATCTATATCGACACCTGGCATGAAACGCCTGAAGACAGAGAGACTGCGTTTAAGCAGTTAAAACCACATTTTGATGGCCTCGGTATGAGCCGAGGCATGACTCGCCAGATTGAAGAGCTAAGACCGGATGGGCAAATTGCTTATCGTCTCACTGTTCTTTGGTCGGGTGAATATGATCATACAATGGGCCGGATGTGCCGGTCCTAGAAAGGATAAGGTTAATGGAACATACAACTAAAGGTACTATTTTCTACTACTACACAAAAGAAACGACTCCACAAGCAACTCAGATCTACGGCATGATGACCAAGCCTGCTTTGCCGGGTCTACCAAATCAGGTGGAAGCAACCTCGCAAGAAGATTTGCATCAGAAGTTTGCTGATGGAGTCGAGCAGTACACAGACGCTAACTTTCAGTTTAAATATGCGGCTCTTGGGACAACTTCTAACTATAACATTGACACATTTATGGAACAGGAAGAAGCTGGCGTGCACTACAAGTATGGAGTTAAATACCCGCATGGAAAATGTGTTGAGTTTGAAGCAAAGCCGTTTGTTCAGTATGACGCGACTAATGTAAACGCACTCGATACCTTTACGGTGGCAATGCGTGAAGTTAAGAACGTTGAGAAGAATGCTACGGCACCTGCAACGATTGTTGTACCGGCTCCTCCTCCTGCAGGCGGCGGTGGAGGTTAATAACTGCTAACTGATTAACAGCATTTATAAGAGGCCGTCCATAGTGGTGGCCTCAATCTTTTAAGGAGAAAAATATAATGAAAACATTAAAAGTGAAAGATCGTGAGATCCCGCTGCGAATCTACTCAAAACATATAAAGGGTGTGCAGGATCTCTTGCCTGAAGGCATTCCCTTTGCACAAGCAACCATTGAAGCAATGGGAGATCCGGTGAACATCACAGTGCCATTTTTATGGGGCATTCTACAAGACAGAAACAGTGATGAACCGGTTCCGGTCGATAAAGCTTATGAGCTCTATGATGACCTAATCGATACGGGTAAAACGGCAACTGACTTCGCGCAATTGGTTCTAGATATCTGTACTGAATCCGGTTTTTTCGACAAGGGCGGCAGAGAAGTTATGGCCGCCTATATAGTCAGGATAAAGGAAGTGCAGCAGAAAGCGATGCAGGAGCTGCAGGCGAAGGCGAAAGCAACGCAGACGCCAGCGCCGAAGCCAAGGCCCGGAGCAAAACGCTAGGTGAATTAGCTGAGGACTTGTATTTTGCATGCCTTACTCATGGCATGTTACCTCGTGATTGGGGCATGCAAACTTACGGTGAAAACCTTGACTGGCTAGAAGCTGCCAATGATCGAGAATATGCAAGCCTAAAGAAAATACAACTGGAAGCTTGGTATTACGGCATTGCCTTCAATGCTGCCTATGTTGCAGCGCGTAACGAACAATATTCATATCCCAAATCAGTATCAGAAATGTTCCCGCCTCAAAACGGTGAAGATATGCCCTCTGACTTGTCAGAGGAGGAGATCTGGGCGAGACAAGAGCGTATGTGGGATCTGGAAATGAACAGGATGGCAGCGGGATTAGAGGCTGCGGCAAAAGAACAAGCCGAAAAGATGGCATAGAAAGGAGTCTGCTATGGATGGGACAATGGATGGGACAGTTGTTGAATCATTAATTGTTGAGTGGAGAGCAGACTACGCCAGACTGACTCAAGACATCGGCAAAATCAAGTCCGAGCTCAAAGCAGTCTGGGATGTTACAGAAGATACCAACAAAGAATTTAAGGCCGGAAAAGCTGCAGCAGAAGCTTATGGCAACGGCCTGAACAGCATCGTTAGCAAAGCTGCGAGAGCTGCCGCTGCGATTTTCTCTGTTCATAAGGTTGTTGGCTACCTGAAAGACTCTATCCAGCTTGCAATGGAAGTAGTTGAGTCGGATTCGTTGTTTGAGACTACTTTAGGTAGATGGGCAGACTCCACCAGAAAATGGGCGGACTCGATGCAAAACGCTCTTGGTGTTAACGCCTTTGAAGTCCGTAAAACTGTCGGCACATGGTACACAATGACTCAGAGCATGGGGCTGACCGAAGAACAAGCCCTGGATATGTCAAAGTCACTTGTCCAGCTTAAGTATGACTTGGAATCCTTTTACAATATTGCGGGCGAGCAGGCTGAAACAATTATCCGGGGCATGATCTCAGGTGAAACTGAGCCGGCAAAGCGAATCGGTGTAATTCTTACAGAAGAAGCTGCAAAGCGAGAGTTAGTAGCGGCAGGCATAATCAAGCAGGGCCAAGCTGTTGACTTCACCACCCTAATGTATGGTCGTTATTTGGCTTTAATGCGTCAGACAGAAACGGCTCATGGTGATATGGCCAGGACAATAGACAGCCCTGCTAACCAGCTTAGGGTGATGCAGGCAGCTCTTAGAGACGCATCCTTGACGATGGGTCAGGCTTTCTTGCCTGTTATTCAAGCTGTACTGCCTGCTCTTCAATATCTTGCAGCATTTATTAAGATTGTTGCTAATAGTCTGTCATCATTGTTTGGCGGTAAGAGTCGCGGGAGCGCTGTTGATACGGAGCAGATGAAGCTTAAAACCGGCCTTGGCGGCCTTGGTGCCGGAGTTGCTCAAGGTGAGGAAGGCTGGAAAAAATACGGTAACACAGCTAAGCAGGCACTTGGTAAGGCAAGGCAGGGTGTTAAAGAGCTGCAGGCTTCCATCATGGGCTTTGACCAGCTCAATGTCATGGCCGACCAAAGTAAAGGCGCTTCTGGTGGTGTAGGTGGTGGAAATGCTCTTACCCCCGGAGGGATCGGCGGTCTGGATATTGGCAGTTTAAATGCTGATATTGATGGTGTATTGGGAGGTCTCCAGGAGTGGAGTGATAAGGCCACAGAGATAGAACAGAAGGTTCAGAGCTTTATTAATGCACTTATGCAGTCTCCAATAGGAGTGTTTGGACAGACTATCTATAATGCATTTGCTGATGTCTACAATGACATTTTACTCCCACTAGGAACATGGCTAATGGAGAATTCGGAATGGGCTATTGCAGGTCTTGAAGGCATTCTGGCCGGAGTTTTAGGCTTTAAGATTGCGGGCAAGATCTTCGGTCCTGGATCCCCCGTAGCACTCGCAATAGGAATTATAACAGGCCTTGCCGGAGCTATTGACGGCTTTTTCCGCGAGCGTCACCGTTTGGCGAAGCTTGAGGATCTTGCTGGGAGATTTGGCGATATCTCTATAAGCATGGAACAGGCCGAAGACTGGGCGCAAAACTTTTTCCGCACCTTAGACTCTGATCTTGTTGATGCTGCGTTGGCGAAAACGGCTGAGTTAAAAGATAATTTTGACAGTTGGAAAAGCTCATTAAGTGGCATGATGACCAGAGTGTATACCGCTTCTATAGGTTTCGACCTCTCAGCTGAAGAGACAGATGAACTTAAAAAGGGAATTGAGCAAATAGTAATTGAGGGTCAAAAGATTGCAAATGAAGCAAAGCTTGCAATTCCTATTGTGTTCTCGAATCTTAACTTGCCGGATGAAGTAGCTATGGCCCTTTATAGTGGCTATGCCGATATGGAGCAAGACTTTATCGAAACAGGCGAAAAACTAAGACAAGCTTTTGATAACGCTATTGCCGATGGAGTTATTGATGAAGCTGAATTTGAACTAATCAGAAAGCTCCAACTCGAAATGCAGCAGATCCTGCAAAAAATGGCAGACGCAAAATCAGCTGTGGCACTTGAGGCTATTTGGTCAGATGAAGGAGTGCCAGTTACTCCGGAAAGTTTTAAAAATCTCCAAAAAGCTGCAAACGAAGAAGTACAACGCCAGATCCAAGCAAATAAGGACCTGGCGATTGAGCAGATGGCTTATGTGCAGCTTGCTCCTAATTTATCTGAAGCCGAGAAAGAGCGATTTAAAGAAATAATCCAGCAAAGCGTCAGTGAACAGAATATTGCTGTAAGCCTTAAGAACATTAAGTTTGAAAAAGAGTTTATTGAAAAGGCTTTTGGTGATGCTCTCTCAACAGTTGCTACAAGCTTTAGTTCGACTGACGCGCAGGAAATATCTTTGGACTTTGTAAAATCACTACAGGGCATTAAAGACTCAGCTTTGTTATTACTACATAGGGGGGACGATAGAAAAGCGCTTGAAAAAATGTTTGGACTTGATAAGTTGTCTGCTGCGACAAAGAGCAACCTAAAGGACTTCTATGAAGGTCTCATGCCCACCAACAAAGAACTCATGCAATTATTTAAGGCAGGATTTGATTCTGGTAAGCAAATAACTGAAGGTACTGCTGCAGGACTTATTAATGTCCATTCTGTTGGCGCAGCCAGCGGCAACCTAGATTCTTTACTGTTTATGCTTGGCCGGAAAATGTCTGAGAGCCCGGAAGCTGTTGAGATGTATAAAAAGGCAAAGGCAGCAGGTGAAGACATCAACATGTTCTATGCAGCCGGCATGGAGAGCGGCATGACTCTACCCGGTGAGGTCACTGGAGATATCCTCGACAATGTAATAGCTAAGCTTGAAAGCGGATCTATTGAAGTTGAGCAAGCTCTAATTGAGCTCGGGATTGATATCGAGCGAGCTGGTGACAGGGCTGCCCGTAGACTAAAAACCACAGGCATTGACATCGCAGAGTCACTTCTTGGCGGCTTCAAAAACACCGTAGGGAAAGATAGAACCGCAGTGACTAATCTCGATAAATGGCTAAGGAGCAATAGTAAAACTGTAGAAGACAAAGTGTCTCAGTACATGCGCCAGGGCATGACTCTAGCTGAGGCGTTAATCAAGGCATACAGCGAGTCAGCAGAAGCGGACACGGATGCCGGCCGGGAAACTTTGGCGTGGCTGAAACGAAACGCCAATGTAATCGTTGACAATCTCTACTACATGCAAACTCCGGCAGAAGAGCTGGCGGACGCAATCATTAGTAGTTTTTCATCGAACATAAACAAGCCGCCGCCGAAGGCTCTTGGTGACTGGCTGAACAACAATAAAAAGACCCTCAAAGATCAAATCGCGCCCTATATGGCACAAGGTATGAGCTTAACAGAGGCGGTCATACAGGCATATGTTGACTCTACTAATGCTGACACGAAAGCGGAAACAGCAGCGAGAAACTGGGCTAAAGATAATGCGAAAGCTATAAATGACGAGCTTTGGAGATTCACAAACGAAGGCAAAAAAGCTGCGGGCGAGCTCCGGAAAGGCTTTATTGATCAGCTGAAGAAAAGTCCGATGCAGGTCAAGCTTAGTACTTCTACTTCTGGGATCAATACTAGAGTTATCGCCACTCCTTATGCGGCAGGTGGTTTCCCTGAAGTGGGAGAGCTATTTATTGCGAGAGAGGCCGGCCCAGAGTTGGTAGGGAGGATGGGCAGCCGAACGGTTGTAGCTAATAATGATCAGATTATCGCCGGCATAGAAGCCGGCGTTTTTAATGCCGTGGTTGCCGCAATGTCAGGAACGAAGGGTGGAAGCGGGAACAGTCCTATTATAATCCCTGTCTACATCGGCCCAGAGAAAATCTATGAAGCTGTTGTTGATGCCGGGAATCGCCGGAGCGTTAGAGCCGGAAGGAGGTTGTGATGGCTAGTATTTTGATCCAGAAAGTTGAGCCAGCCAGTGATACCGGAGTTAAGACCGGTCAGGCATACAGTGACATCTTGCCTCCGTCTCACTATGAGTGGGGCAAAGAGGATATCTCTGATCCTAAGGCGGGCCGAACCAGCAGTATGGCAATGAAAAAGCTGCTCCGAGGCAAGGCCAGAACATTGAATTTAGCTTGGAATGGCAAATCATATGCGGAGATTGCCGCTGTTCTGCAGGCCTTCGATCATGAGTACGCCTGGATAACCTACATTGACGCCTTAACCGGGGTTGCAAGTTCCAAGTTGTTTTACATGTCCGGTATGAAAGCTACATCTTTCACGGCCACTAAGGGTGGTATCTGGGAAGTAGCGACAGTCAATTGCATACAGGCTATCCCGGATCCACCATAGGAGGGAGGTAAGACATGCAGACTTTAACTTCTGAGCAGCTTGCTTGGGTAAAGCAGGGCAAAACAATCAAAACGCTAATGACGATAACCCCCCAAGTTGGCGATCCGATGGAAGTTGATTATCTTCACGATATTGTTGAGGATAGCTTTTCACTGGATCGCAACTCCGCCGTGGGTAAGGACATCGAGATAGGCTGCGCTGATGCTGCAGAGCTTAAATTTGAGCTCTATCGAGGTACTAAATATCAAAATCTAGTTCTGGAAGGATCACAAATTGATCTTGAGTTTGAGATCGCCGGAGCTACAATCCCCGGCGGAGTTTTTACTATTGATGAAAAGCCGGCTATAGGAGAGATCCTAAGGATCTGCGCGCTGGATAACATGATTAAGTTCAGTCAGCCTTTTGTATCGGCAGTGCCATACCCCCGCACATTGGGAGATATCCTTAATGAGTGCTGCACTATTTGCGGCGTAACAAATGGCGTTGGGACTTTCCCTAACATGAATTTATCAATAACAAAGCGCCCGGACACGACAGAGACCACCCATCAGCAGATGGTGAGCTTTATTGCAGCAATGGCCGGCAGGAATGCTTATGTTGATGAGGCCGGTATCCTCCGTTTCCGTTGGTATGGCAGCGATCCTGTCCTGTCTCTGGAGAACTCCGACTATTGGGAGATTGAGTTTGCTGAGAATAATCAGCAGATAACAGGCCTGGTCTGCCTTGATAAGTCAGGGGTAAGACGGCTGGCAGGCGAGGAGGGGTATGTGCTGGATCTGACCGGTAATCCCTTTTTAGACCGCGATACTCAAGCTAGACTTGCTTCGATCTTAACGCAAATAGGGTCAACTGTGTGGCGTCCTGTCTATAGACTAGACGCAATTATGCTGCCTCATGTCTGGCCGGGCGATCAGCTGCAGATAGAAACAGATTCCGGCACAATCTCAACAATTGTCACGAATCATCTTATGACATCCGGTTCTAACATTGCTGCTGCCGGGAAACCTGAAACAGCTAAACAGTATGCCAGTTTGCCATCTTTTACTGCCAAAGAGCAGCGAGAAATTATTGAAGTAATTTATACCAGAAAGCTGGTAGCTGACTCTATCTTAGTACCCGGCGCGGATGAATCGCCGGATGATGTCCTAACTAACGTTTTAACCGAAATCAAAGGCGGCAAGATCACTCTGTCCTCACAAACCGTGATGGAGCCGGAGGTACAAGAGTCGCTGCAGGGCGTTCCGGGTGCTGACGGGCAGCCCACATATACATGGATAAAGTACGCTGACAGCCCGACAAGCGGCATGAGTGATAGCCCTGATGGCAAGGCTTACATCGGCATCGCGCATAACAAAACAACGGCGACAGAAAGCACGAATTACAGTGATTATCAATGGTCGCTGATTAAGGGCGCTGATGGGGAGCCGTTTGTGTGGAATATTTACACCGGCTCCAAGGACTTTAGTGGTAGCTGGAGTGGACTACATTACTGGACTGACGGCGAGCCATACGGGGATTTTGCAGTAAAGGAGAGGGCGAATAAATGGGGCGGAATGTACCAGTCATTGCCGATGCAAACTGGTGACATTGTGACTATATCTTTTTTCGCTAAAGTCGAGCTTGGCAGCACAATAATGTCTGTCCATAAAAACATAGCACTACCAGGAAATGTCAGCACTGGACTTAGTATAATCGGCGGAAATTTTTCAAATATTACGCCTTATTGGGTGCGCCCCCAACAAAACGGCACAGAATGGAAACGCTACTGGGCAACACTTGAAGCTACTCAAGATGATGTGATTTTGTCGTGGCGCATCGAAAATAGCGTCGATCTTAAAAAATTAAGTATATGCGGATTAACGCTTCAGCGGGGGGCTTGGAGCGGAATGGAAGCACCTTCCTGGTCGCCCCACCCTGACGACCTGATAGGCGACACCGGAACCGGCATCTCCTCCGTCACAATCGAATACGCAATCGGCGGCACGACAGCGCCTAGTTCTGGCTGGTCAACAACGCCCCCAACAACGTGGGGCGATACACAGTATCTCTGGACTAGGAACAAAATCACGTACACCGACAGCACGGTTGCTTACGCAGGAACAAACAGACTGTCTGATGTGGAGGCGGAGAGGGCGCTGGAAAAGGCGAAGGATTATGCGGATCAGATTCAGGTTGGGGGGCGGAATCTTGCTAAGAGAGCTGATCTCGTGGCGTCAGAGGTTACTTTGGACTTATCGAATTTTTCAAGAGGTTCTTTTACGATTGAAAAATCTATCGCTTATGCTGGTGTGAAGGTCAAGATTGGGCACCTTGAGCCTGATACAAAGTACATCTTGCACTATAAATTTAAGAAATTGAGCGGTACCTTAATTAAGTGGGGTGGGGCATATGACGCAGGTTCAATAGTTAGTCCTGCTCCTGCTTATTATGATGGTGTCCTCAGATGGAACTACGCAGATCCTAAAAATATGACAGACGATACAGCCATTCATGATGTGGTTGTTCCGTTTACGACCCAAAATTCAGTCGATCCTACTCATGCGATCTGGATCCAACCGAACAGATCTGATGGCACGACAATCAAGGCTGAGATTATCGAGCTGCAACTAATGCGCGGGACAAGGGTAATGGACTGGCAACCAGCCCCCGAAGACGTGCAGCAGCAGATTGACGACATGGTAGACATAGAATCAACCACTGTTGACTATGCCGCCTCAACCTCAGGCACCACTGCGCCGTCTAGCGGGTGGCAGACTAGCGTGCCCGAAGTTGACAGGGGCGCTTATCTTTGGACTAGAACCACCTTCACTTACAGCGACAGTACCACTAGGACGGTATACAGCGTCTCTTACATGGGAGCAGACGGCACGGACGGGCACAGCGGAATTAATGGTCTAACGCCATATGTGCATATAGCTTATGCGGACGATGAATCGGGCACGGGATTTTCTAAATCGCCGGCGAATAAATCTTACATCGGCGTCTACACCGACTACGAACCGGAAGACGCAGCGGCAGGCTCGGAGCTGTGGCAGTGGTCACCGCTTATGGACGCTCAAAGATACGCAGAATTACAGACAAGTTACACGAACTTAGAAGCAGGTCAAGCATCGCTTGGGTCGAGGCTGGGGGCATACGAGGAACAGCTCAGTTTGCAACCAACAGAAATTGCCATGAAGGTCATGTCGGGGTCTGAGCTGGTGCCGGTCATGAAGTTGTCGGGAACGAGGCTTTCGTTCTTGCAAGACAGGGCTGAGATTAGCTACTTTGCCAACCAGCAGATGCTTATCCAGCGAGCTGAGATTATCCAGCAACTCAAAGTCGGAAACCATGTGGCTGAGAAGTACGGCACAGAGTTTACCGTTTGGCGGTATGTAGGGGAGTGATGATATGGCGACATCAGGACAAACAGCGGTAGTCTGGCTATTCAGCAACACTCACGGGTACTTCGTTCGCTGGACTAGAACTGCTGTTGACGTCACGAATAATACCTCAACGGTCAAGGCGGAGCTTTGTGTCGAACTGAAGCCCAATTACGGCTACTACGGGTCGAATCGAACCAGCCAGATCAGACTTGACGGTACTACCTATGACCTGCCTAATCCGGGTATCTCAAGCCCCGGAGCAGGCACATGGGTCTTAGGCACTGCCACTAAGGTTTTGACGCACAATTCCGATGGGACAAGGTCTTTTGTGTTGGGCGGCAGACACAGAGCACCGGGTTACAGCGACTCTGCTTACATTCCGGACGAAACCTTCGTTCTGGACGCAATCCCAAGAGCGACTGAGATCACGGCTTTCAGCAATTTTAACTCTGATAGTACGAGCATCAGCGTCACGCTTGACCGGAAATCCAGCAGTTTTACGCATGAGATCACCTTGAAGGTTGCCGGAACAAATATCGTCACATGGACTGGCACGGCGGCGAACTTCACAGGGGCAGGGACGCTATCGCTTTCAACCGAGCAAAGAAACGCAATCCTGACTGCTATGCCGACAACGACAACAGCGACAGCGACAGTGACGGTGGTCACTAAGAGTGGAACAACCACGGTCGGGAGCAGGTCAAGGAATGCGACTTACACAATCCAAGCGAATGTGGTGCCGACGATCAGCAATGTCTTGGTCACGGTCACCACGCCGCAAGGGGCGATTACCGGCACGGCGAGAAACTATGCCGTGCAAAACGTCAGCACGATCAAGGTGCAATACTCACGGGCTGCCCCGACCGGAGCGACAATCAAGACAGCTAAGGTAGAGCTGGGTGCTGCATCCAGCACGGCGAATCCGGCGAGCTTCACACCGACCGCATCCGGCAGCAACGCCATCAAAATCACGGTCACGGACAGCAGGGGCAGGTCGGCAATCCACAATAACAGCGTGTCGGTGGTCGCTTACACCGCACTCATAGCTCAGGTTACGGAGCTAACAAGGCTTCCGAGCCAGCAGACCAATATGCGGCTCAAGGTCAAGCTCACGGTCGGGGCGATAACCTACGGCTCCAACACTACCAACGGATTTAATATCAAGGTTGAAACCGTGCCGGTGGACGGCTCCGAGCCTTCTAGCACACCTTACAACCAGACGTGGAATCCGGGGTCAGCGAGCGAAACGGTCTACACGATCACGCCGTCAACCGTCTATCTGGAAACCAAAGCCTATAACGTGACGATCACGGTCAAGGACGATTTCTCCACCGTGACGTTGGTCGGGCGGTTGTCTACGGCAAGTTTCCCGCTTGTCATGGGTAAAATCGGCATTGGCGTCGGCAAAGTCCCCGAATCCGGCAGGGTGCTTGATGTGGCTGGGTCGGTCTATTTTGACGGCCTCTTGATTAAACCTAGCGCTATTTCCGGGGCGTTAATCAAAGACCCGGAGCTGATTCCGGCTAACTCAGACCTTAACAACTACATGAGAGAGGGACATTTTTATTGTTCCACCAATGCTGCTGTGGCAACGCTGCTCAACTGCCCGACAGGGAACGCATTTAGCATGAGCGTTGAAAAACATGCCGGGTACTGCCAGCGGCTGATAACTTATCACACTCACTTGTGGGTGGAGTACATCCGCAATTACTATAACGGCACATGGGGGCCGTGGCGGAGGATAGCTATCTTCGGTTACGACTTCCAAGCTGGCAGCGGCAATGTCGGAGCATTGACAGCGGGGCAAGTCTACTCGCAAAACGTGACGCTGCCGGTGGCGTTCCCGAGCGATAGTTATTCGGTTATAGTGACCGGCAACAATACTGGCGTTCCCGCAGTGTTCGGTGTGACAACACGGACGACTACTTATTTTACGGTGCAGGCGAGGGCGCTGGCAAACTCAGGCTCAGGCTACTTTCACTGGATTGCGATGATGAGATAAGGAGGGTTATATGGACTTAAATAAGCAATTTGCAATACGAAATGATTGCTTTAAGGCAGGACAAAAAATCAAGCCGCAAGGCATCATGTGGCACTCAACAGGTGCGAACAATCCGAATTTGAGGCGGTATGTCGGGCCGGATGATGGGAAATTAGGTGTCAACCGATTCAAAAACTACTGGAACCGCAGCGGACTGAAAAAGTGCTGCCATGCTTTCATCGGTAAGCTGAAAAACGGCGATATTGCCACTTATCAAATATTGCCGTGGGATTATTACGGCTGGCATTGCGGCAAAGGGAAGAAAGGCTCGGCCAATGCGACACATATCGGATTTGAGATCTGCGAGGACGATAAGAAAGACAAGAGCTATGCAATGTCGGCTTACAAAGAAGCAATCGAATTAACAGCGTACCTGTGCAAGCTATACAGCCTTGACCCTTTCGGCAAGCTGAAAAACGGGCTTCCAGTCATCACAGACCACGCAGAGGCGGCAAGATTAGGCTATGCCAGCAATCACGGGGATGTGCTGCACTGGTTTGGACGATACGGAATCACGCTGGACAAGATCAGGCAGGACGTGGCAGCACTGCTTGCGTCTGGCAGCAGTGGGGCGGCTGAGCCTGAGATTTTATATCGCGTCATGGTCGGGACTGAGTTTAAGCTGGCCGGGTCGTATCGCAACAAAAAATATGCTGAAGCGGAATTGCAGCGCCAGATTGAGCTAGGCGAGGCAGCGAAAATAGTTGAGGTTCGGAGGTAAGCGTATGGATTTTGGCACAATTTTGGCACATGTTATTGATCTTGATTATCTCGTTTGGGTGGCGGGGTCTGCGGTCACCGTTGTTGGAGCCGCCGGTCTGATCGTGCGACCGGTCAGGCGGACGCTGAAGCGCTATGATTCGGCGCTTGACAGCTACGGCAAGGCATTGAAGGACTACAAAGACATGTTCGAGGCTCAGGCTCAGTCGCTGGAAGACAGCAAGATTGACAGGCAGAGGCTCCATGCCGAGCTGGAGGCGATCAAGGCGGACGATCTCAGCCCGATTAAGAAGGCACTGCTTATCCAAAGCAAGGTCGAGATCAATAAAATCTGCGACAAGGCGATTGACCGGGGCTACATTTTCAGCCGTGAGTTGGAGGAGGCGGAAATGCTGTTTGAAACTTACGAGCCTCTTGGCGGCAACGGCGTGACAAGGACGAAAATGGAAGCCGCAAGAAAGCTGAAGATCAGGTCGCAGACAAGAAATAAAATCGTGGAGGATAATAAAGAATGAAAACACTAACTAAAGACTGGCTCAAGGCCGCTCTGATTCGGGCGGTCAGGACTTGGGCGCAAGTAGCAGCGACTTCGATACCGACAACGGCAATGTTGTTGAGTGAAGTCAACTGGGGCGTTGTCCTTTCAACGGCAACGCTATCAGCGATTGCGTCGCTGTTGATGAGTATTGCAGGATTGCCTGAAGTCGAAGCGGAAGGTTAATTATTAATGCCCCGGTCGTGATTGGCCGGGGCTGTTTTATTTTGTGTGTCGTTTTGTGTGTCACTGTATTGCCAATATATTAGCATTGAATATCAACATATTAGTATAAACTGCTGATAACACTAAGTTCTTGGCGTTTAACGACAATACTTTGTTGATGTGGCAGATAATTGTATAATGATGTCAATTAACAGTTGGAGGCGGAGATGGATTATCTGGAGGGATTTCTGATCGGACCGGTCTGGACCGATACTGATTACGAAACCAGACGGCATACGGCAATCCATGTCTTTGTGGCGGCGCTGGTCGGACTAGTCTATGTCCTTATGATCATTTTCCCTTCCTACCAGGGGATTCTCAAAGCTATGCCTCTGCCGGCTTCGCTGATCATCTTCATAATGCTGATGCTGGTGACGCCGATTATTGCCTGCTTTTACTATCGGACGCCGCTCTACGTTCGCCCGCTGATACTGTTGCTCTATGCCTTCAAATTCCTGCTGGGCTTCTGGGTGCTTTTGCAAGCGGTTTTGCCTCTGTATGTCCTGGAGATCGAAGGCTTGCAGGAATATGTCTTTGCGGAAGTAAACCAAAGTATTGAGAGCGCTATTAGCTGGTTCGATTTTGCGGGCTATCTCTTCTCCATGATTCTGGGCATCATCCTCGGCGGGCTGTGGCTGGTTTTGCGCCTGATTATCATCTTGATCCTGATAGCGGCTGTTCCCTTGGCGTTCTTTATTTTGATCAAGCTTATCCAGCATGGCTTGGACATGCTGGTTGAATGGTTTTATACCAGAGACAGGCATATCGCCTGAGATTATACGACGATCAACAGGCGCAACGCTAAGATGAGAAATAATTCTGACAGGTTAAAGCAGCAATAAGATGTCAAGACGAAACTGGCTTAGAAATTTCATCCATCAACTCCTCATCTTGATCCTCTTCTGCGCAGGATTATTTTATCTGCATCGCAAAATCAATAATACTCCGGAACTTAAAGATTTGGGCTGGCTCTCGACTATACTCTGGATTGCCATCGCTCTTTTTCTGCTTCTGTTGGCCCTTTTTATCCGCAACAGTTTCTTCGGCTATGCTTTGGAACGCTTCGACCCAGGCAATGTAGACAGTCTGCGGCGCTTGGCGGCAATGAAGAAATTCCGGCTCTCTCCCGAGCAGGCACAGCAGATCAGAGCGGCCGGGAACCCGATCGCTGAAGCTATCCTCTGGCTCAGCTCGCTGGGCTATACAGAGGCCGGCCGGCGGACAATGGGGCTGGTGTTCGAGCGCCCGGTCCGCAAATTGTGGCCCTTCGGCCGGCAGCGGTTTGAACGGGTTTTCCTGCTTTATCTGCCGATGCCGAATGTCCTGATTGTGGATCGTCTGCTGCGCGATTGCATCGCCTATATCGATCAGCAAAGCGAGACCAGGCCGGCGCCGCATAACCATCTCTTCCTGATTACCGACATGAACCATAAGGACGAAGTCACCTCAGCTGCTTCCGGGGTAGTGAACTTCCTGCTCAAGATTGACCTGGGCAGCCTTTGTCCCTGGCTATTGGATATCACATTCGGCCGCTTATTCTATCCGCTCGACCGCAGTCTGATTAAGCCGGCGCAGCGGCGCCGGCAAAACAGCTTCCGCAGCTCGTTGTTACAATGGCTGACGAAGGCGGACAGGGTCGAACAACATCCCCAATCTCAGTTCGCGGCGGAACCGTGGGCCGGCGAACCGGTACAGCCTTCTGTCGTAATGCGTGCGCCCGTTATCAACGGCGATATGATGTCAGAGGAGATTGACTTGCAGACCATCGAGGGAGAAGTGGAAACTGCGGGCGAGACAGAAACGACGGCAGAGACCGAAGGTGAAGCGGAGGCAATAGAGATTGACTTGCAGACCGCAGAGAAGGAAAAGGAAATAGAAGTGAAGGAAGAGGAGGAAGTAACTGTAGAGGCGGAGGCGGAAATAGAGGCGGAGGCAGAAGCAGAGGAAGAGAAAGGGGCAGAAATAGAGGCAGAGGGAACGCCTCAGTCCGGCAGAGTCACCTTGACGGCAGAGGAGGAGACAGAAACGGAGAATCGGAATGAAGCCGCTAATTCTAACCATTGATCAGGGTACGACCAGTTCCCGCGCCATTATATATGACGAAGCGGGCAGACCGCTTTATAAGGCTCAGCGAGCTTTGGAGCTTGAATTTCCTCAGCCGGGCTGGGTAGAAGTGGACGCCATTGACCTCTGGCATTCGGTTCTGGCAGTTGTGACCGAGGCAATTTCGCAGCCTATGATTGAGCCTGGGCGTATTGCTGCCCTGGGCATCACCAATCAGCGGGAAACAACCGTAGTCTGGGACAGAAAAACTGGCCTGCCCATTGCCAAAGCGATCGTCTGGCAATCCAGACAGACGGCGGAAATCTGCGCTGAGCTAAGGCAGGCAGGCGCAGAAGAAATGATCAGAGCGAAAACCGGTCTGCCGCTCGACCCCTATTTCTCTGCCAGTAAGATCCGTTTTATTCTGGATGCGGTGCCCGGCGCTCAGGCCAGAGCCGAGCAAGGGGAACTGCTCTGCGGCACTATCGACAGCTGGCTGATCTGGAAACTGACCGGCGGGGAAGTGCACGCCACTGACAGCTCCAATGCCAGCCGGACCATGTTGTTCAATATCCATTCCGGACAATGGGATGAAGAGCTGCTGAATCTTTTTGACATCCCGCGGCTGATGCTGCCGGAGATAAGAGACTCGGCCGGCGATTTCGGTCAGGCGCGCCTATTGGAGCTGACGATCCCGATTCTGGCGGTGCTGGGCGATCAGCAGGCTGCTCTTTACGGTCAGAACTGCTTGCGGAAGGGTACTGCCAAGTCCACTTTCGGCACCGGCGGATTTTTGTTGATGAATACCGGGACTGCTCCGGTCAAATCTGACTCCGGACTGTTGACGACCGTCGCCTGGCGCCTGGAAGGGCGGACAACTTATGCCCTGGAAGGCAGCTTCTTTACGGCCGGGTCGGCTCTGAGCTGGCTGCAGGACGGCCTGCATTTGATCGATGACCCGGGTGAGGCGGATCAGCTCGCCGGAGCGGCCGACCCCAGGAGCACCGTGCATTTCATACCCGCCTTATCCGGTCTGGGCACGCCCTGGTGGAACGACCGGGTCAGAGCTTCTTTCATGGGCATGACGCAGGGAACAGGCAAGGAAGAACTGGTGCGAGCTGTCTTTGAGGCGATTGCCTATCAGACTGCGACTATCTTCAACAGCATGCAGGCGGAGAGCCGGCTGCTGCTCACAACGCTCCAGGTGGACGGAGGCCTGGTCTTGAGCGATTTTTTCCTGGCTTTTCTCAGCGATATCTTGCAGCTCGAGATCGGCAGGCCGGTCGACTTTGAGGTGACCGCAATGGGGGTGACTCTCCTGGCCGGACTTAAGGCCGGCTACTGGTCCAGCGCGGATATTGCAGCCCGCACTATAGAAGTCAGCAAGACTTTCCGCCCCCAAATGCCGGCAGAGGAGAGCAGACAGAGACTCAAGGACTGGCAGAGAGCAATCGGGCAATTCTGTTCATATTATTGACAGCGCAGGCCTAACTGGACATATTTAGCAGTTGGAGGCCGGTCGCTGAAAAAAAGCTGAAAAAAGAGAGGAGATAGAGATGAGAAAACTGCAAAGTGATTTTTTATCCGCCGACGGCAAAACCAGAATCAATGTCTTGTCCTGGCAGCCGGATGAGCCGCAAGGTATTTTGCAGATCGCCCATGGCATGGTTGAATTTGCCGATCGCTATGACGAACTGGGGCGCTGGTTAGCTGAGCAAGGCTTCCTGGTGGTGGCTAACGATCATCTGGGTCACGGTGATTCCGTCCTCACCCAGGCAGACTGGGGCTATTTTGCTGACGAAGACGGTTGGGGCAAGGTTCTGGCGGATATGCGCACCTTGCGCCAAGCGGCCGCGGCGGACTATCCGGACTTGCCCTATTTTCTCTTCGGCCACAGCATGGGCTCCTTCCTGGTGCGGCATTATCTGCTGCGCTGGCCGCAGGATAATCTGAGCGGCGCAGTAATTGTCGGTACCGGTCACAACCCGAATTTATTGCTGGCAATTGCCAAGTCCCTGGCGGCCTATCAGATAAAAACCAAGGGCGCCCGTTTCCGCAGCGAGATCTTGACCAAGCTGACTCTGGGCAAAAATAATAATACTTTCCGGCCGGCCAGAACCCGAAATGATTGGATAACCAGAGATGAGAGGATTGTAGATCTCTACAATGCAGAGCCAAGAAACAATTTTGTTTTTACCGCGCAGGCATTTTTTGACTTTTTCGGCGGGCTGATGGCGATCGCTGATAAAGAAAAACTGGACAGGATGGATCGGAAATTGCCCCTTATTTTCATGTCCGGCGCAAAAGATCCCGTCGGCAATCAGGGCAAAGGTGTCAAACAGGCTTGCGATCTGTATCGCCGGCTGGGCTGTACAGATCTGGAGCTTAAGCTCTATCCTGAAGCGCGACATGAAATCTTTAATGAAATTAATCGCGAGGATGTATATACTGATTTGCTAGACTGGCTACTGCGCCAGAGCAATAAAAGCAAATAAGGATTTAACCGTATGACCAAATTGTTTACTCCGGACGAAGTGCAGATTCCCAGAATCGCTGCGATCCATGATCTATGCGGTTATGGCAGCTGCTCTCTCACAACCGTGATCCCGGTTCTGGCGGCAGCCGGACTGGAAGCAATGCCGGTTCCGACTTCTTATCTTTCGACTCATACCGCTTTCGGCAGTTATACTTTCTTTGATACCACGGAGAATTTGCCAACCTATCTGGGGCACTGGGATCAAGTCGGCTTGCAGATTGATGGAGCATATACCGGCTTTCTGGGTTCGCTGGAGCAGATTGATATTATTCTGGACTTCTTTCGCGGCCGCCCGGAGATGCTGTGCATAGTCGATCCTGTGATGGGTGATAAGGGCAAGGTATATGCTACCTATACGGAAGCGATGTGCCGGGAAATGAAGAAACTCGTCAGCACAGCGGATCTTTTGACACCTAATATCACGGAGGCGGCGGTGCTGCTGGATGAAGAATACAGAGGGCAGGCTCTCAGTGAGCGGCAGACGCGCGAGATCTGTCAACGGCTGTTGGATCTGGGCTGTAAGAATATCATTCTCAAAGGCATTGTCCGCGAGGATGAGAGTCTGATTCGGAATGCCGTGGCTTCCGGCGACGGCAGCTACACGGAAACCGGACATCAGCGTGTCGCCGCCGCCATGCACGGAACCGGCGATCTGTTCGCCAGTATTGTCGCGGCAGGCATCTTTTCCGGGCGGGATCTGCATGAGACGGTGGTTTTTGCCGGTAAGCTTATCCATGACGCGATGAACTACTCTTTGACGCAAAAGGGCTGGCAGGACAGAGGCGTCAACTTTGAGCCGTTCCTAAATTATGTTTCCTGTTTCTGCGGCAATCAGCTGGGCAAGATCGAAACTTCCGAGCTGAACCGATTGTGATTTTATGCGCGGAGCAAAAACTGTTGAGTTTAATTTGTGCTGTTTTTATGCTAGCATGGACTTATAAGATCGTGCGCAAGCGGATTTTAGGTCTTTTTGCGCACTTTAGTGATAGCTGATTAATTGTTCACAAATGCGAAGATTGTGGCGCAATTATAGAGTGAAAAATTATATTGCAATAAAAAAGCATGGTAACAACTATGGCGTATAAACGATTAGGAGAAATTTTAACAGATGCGGGCGTTATATCCGCGGAACAGCTCGGCAAGGCTCTTGCTCTCGGCAGTGAACAGAAAAAACGCCTGGGCGAGGTTCTGATTGACAATAATATCATAACCGAAAAACAGCTCATCGATGTGCTTAAATATCAATTAGGTGTTGATTATATCGATCTTACCAAAGTTGATATTCCTGTTCAGATGGCTCAACTTCTCCCTAAGAACATTGCAAGGAAGCATGATGTAGTGCCCGTGAGGGTGGCAGGAGACACTCTTTATGTGGCAATGTCCGACCCTCTGAATTTCGTGGGAATCGAAGAAGTCAAATCGGCGACGAAGAAGCGTGTCATACCGATGATTGCCACTAAGAGCGCAACTGACAGGGCAATCCATGTGCTTTACGGCAGCGAGAACGTAAGCCGCGCTATAGACGAGATGCAGAAGTCGATGAATATTGACACTGTACAGCCGATCGGTGACTTATTGGAGTCAGGTGAAATTGATGACCAAGCGGCGCCGGGAATCAGACTCGTCAATTCGATCATAGAGCGCGGCGCGCAGGAGAATGCTTCCGATATCCACATGGAGCCTAGAGAAAACGGATTCGTAATCAGAATGAGGATAGACGGTGTGCTGCACGAAATGTTTACCGTTCCTCAGAATCTGCAGTCGTCCGTAATATCCAGAGTCAAAATCATGGGCGAAATGGATATCGCCGAGCGGAGAATACCTCAGGACGGCCGTTCTCACATAAGAGTCAGGGGGAGAGATATAGACCTCAGAATTTCCACACTTCCTACCAAATACGGTGAGAAAGTGGTTATCCGTTTCCTCGAAAAGTCTGAGTCGCTCCTTACGAGCGACGGAATTGGGCTTGCCGGCAAGCTGTTAGACAGTTATAACCAACTTATAGCTAACACCAACGGCGTAATACTCATTGCCGGACCTACGGGCTCAGGGAAGACTACCACTATGTACACTATGGTGAATGAGCTTAACCGTGAGGAAGTCAATCTGGTGACCCTGGAAGATCCCATAGAATATAACATCGACGGTGTTAATCAGGTTCAGATCAACGAAAAAGTGGGCATGACATTCGCCAACGGCCTGCGTTCGATACTTCGCCAAGACCCGGATATCATAGCCGTCGGTGAAATCCGTGACGGTGAAACAGCCGAAATTGCCATGCGTGCCGCTATAACGGGGCATTTGGTATTATCGACCATACATACGAATTCCGCCCTTGCGACTCTCGACAGACTGCTCGATATCGGCGTAGAGCCTTACCTGATCGCGGGTGCTCTTAAAGGTGTCGTAGCGCAGAGGCTCTTGCGCAAGATTTGTCCAAGCTGCAAAGAAGCCTACACGCCCGGCGAGGACGAGCTTGTTTCAATGGGTCTTGATCCCGACAGGTCAAAGGATGTCAGGTTTTACAGAGGAACAGGCTGCCCTGACTGCCTGGGCACAGGTTATCGCGGCAGAACCGCGGCCTTCGAAATGCTGGTGCTTAATTCCGAAATTAAACAGAAAATCAGAGAAAACGCGCCGCATCATGAGATCGAGGAAGCAATGTATCGCTCACCGAATTTCGAAACGATGAGCCAGAATTGCCTGAGACTTGTTTTAGAAGGCAAGTCGACCGCAAGCGAGGCGAAAAGGATCCTCTACTCTACAGATTCATAAAGTGATGGCCGTTGTCTATCATAGTTCGAAAAAATACCGGACGAGAGCGATTAAATGAATATAGTAGAAATAATCAAAGAATCACAGCTAAGAAGGGCATCGGACGTACATGTCGTATATGGGCTTCCCGTCAAAATCAGAATAGACGGGATTCTCGAAAACTATGACGACAACATTCTCACACATGAGGATTGCGACGATATAGCCAGGCAGCTTCTCGGTGAAAAATACAAGCTGCTTGAGTCAGTCGGAGAGGTCGATGCGGCAGGGACTTTTGCGGATAATATCCGTTGCAGGCTTAATGTATTCAGACAGCAAGGTCATATCAGCTCCGCCATCCGTATTTTGTCCGACAAAATACCCGAACTCGAGCTGCTGGGCTTGCCGCCTATTTGCTACGACTTTGCGCAATATCCGAGAGGAATCGTAATCGTTACGGGAGAAACAGGCTCAGGCAAGTCCACTACATTGGCTGCGCTCCTTAACCGCATCAATCAAACCAGAGCACAGCACATTATCACGCTTGAGGATCCGATCGAATACATCTATCACTCGGACAAATGCACCATTAACCAGAGAGAGATAACGGAAGATACCGCAAGCTATGAAACCGGGCTAAAAGCGGTACTTCGCGAAGACCCCGACATCATACTGATAGGAGAGATGCGGAGTCTGGATACGATTGAAACGGCTTTGACAGCCGCAGAAACAGGGCATTTGGTTTTTGCCACGCTTCACACCAACAGCGCGGCGGATTCCATAGACCGTATAGTGAGCGTTTTCCCGGGGGAAAGACAGCAGCAAATCAGGCTTCAGCTCAGCAGGACGCTGAGGGCAGTGCTTTCGCAGCAGCTTCTGCCTCGCGCAAGCGGGCAGGGCAGGGTGCTTGCCTGTGAGGTAATGGTGCTTAACTCCGCAATCAGGGCCATGATAAGAGAGGGCAAGACACCTCAGATTGCAAGCGCGATTCAGACTTCCGCGTCGGAGGGCAATATCTCTATGGATAATTTCCTTGCCGGCCTCGTTAAGCAGGGTGTTATCTCTAAAGGGGTAGCGATAGAGGCGGCGCACGATGTAGATTTTCTTAAAAAGCTCATAGGCATGTCGAGTTCGTCAACTTCAATAAGCCGTGACAGGATAATAAGGTAGACAATCATGTCTAACTTAGAGTATAATAGAGTGGTTTTAGATTTTTAATAAAGAATCTGAGAGAAAAACATGGTGACATACAAGTACAAAGCATTATCAAAAGGCGGCATAGAGGTCGAGGGCGTGATCAAGGCCCATGACAAAAATGACGCAGTCATCAAGCTAAAAGCAGAATACGACATTATCGTAGACATCAAGGAAGTAGCGGGCTTAGACCTTTTTAAGAAAAAAGAAGGCACAGGCAAAGTCAAAGACAAGGATATAGCCCTCATGTGCCAGCAGTTTTCCATTCTGCTCACGGCAGGACTTCCGATAGCCAGAACCGTGGAGCTTGTAGGTGTGAGGTCAGAGAACAAGGCGCTTAAGCAGATTCTCACATCCGTAGCTGAAGATGTAACCGCGGGATATAACTTGGCAGGCAGCTTCCAGACGAGAGCAAAAATTCTGCCTCTCAATTTTATCGAAACCTTAAGGGCGGGCGAGGAGTCGGGTTCCCTGGAGATGGCGTTCGGCAGATTAGCGCGCTTCTTTGAAAAGAAAGCCAATATATCCGGCAAGGTCAAGTCGGCGCTGAGTTATCCGATTTTTGTCATAATAGTCGCAATCATAGTAGTAGCTATAATAATGGGCTATGCCGTGCCGGTGTTTACGAAGGTGTTCATGGAAATGAACGTTGAGCTTCCCCTACCCACCAGAATGCTGATAGCCATGTCAAATTTCTTTAAGATCGCAACGATACCTATAATATGCATTATTTTAGCACTGATAATTGCATATAATCTTTTAAAGAAGAAGGAAAGCTGGGCCATCAGGTTTGACAAGTTGAAACTGAAATTACCTCTTCTCGGCAAGATCAGCATAATGAATACGGCAAGCCAGTTCGCCAACACCTTCTCCACCATGCTTGCGGCCGGCATCCCTGCTGTCAGGGCTCTCGGGATCACCGCCAGGTCGCTGCCGAATGCCTATCTCACCGACGAAATACTGAAGACGGTCGGCATTGTGGAGCAGGGCCATTCGATAGGAAACGCTCTCAGACAGGTCACGGAGATGCCGGAGCTTCTCGTCGAGATGACGGCTGTAGGCGAGGACTCGGGATCAATGGAGCATACTCTTGAGGTAATAGGGGATTATTACGATACTGAGGTCGAGTATGTGACAAGCAGGGCGATCAAATTGATCGAACCGGTGATAATAACCGTGCTGGCGGCATTAGTAGCATTTATACTGCTCTCGGTCTATCTGCCTATGTTCAGTATGTACGGCAACATTGGATAAGGTAAAGCTGATGAGGTTATCAGTAATTTTTTATGAAAGTCAGAGATAAAACGGTTTTAACGGGCACCCCAACTCCCGCTTAAAATATACGCCCTAAAGTAAGAAAATGTAATAAAAGTAAGGAGATTAGATTAATGAAAAAGATGAACAAAAAGGGCTTCACCTTAATGGAGATGCTCATCGTTGTAGCAATCATCGCTGTACTGATAGCGATTGCTATTCCTGTATTTACTGCTCAGCTCGAGAAGGCAAGAGAAGCAGTGGACGCAGCAAATCTTCGTGCAGCTTATGCAGATGTTTTGTCTCAAGTTATGATGGGTAAGACTAGTGCTAATGCTGAAGTTATTCAAAAACAAACAGTAAATGGCTGGTCTGATACTACATTTACTGACCAATGGCCTGGCAACTTTTCAGTTGATCCTCCTACTAGTAATTCAGGATCTTGGACAGTAACAGCTACTTCTGATGGAGAGGTTGCTGCAGCTTACACTGGAGATTAGAATGGTAAAACTTTCTCACCGGATGTTATCCTGGTGATGAGAAACGCAAAACAATATATTATTCTCCCGAAGGTGTAGGGGTGCACCTTCGGGGATTAATGTTTTTTGAAAGAATGAACATATGTCAATCTATTCATCGACATTTTTTGCGTTTTTTAGTTTTTTCGCAGCCTTCTTAATCGGCATAACGATGGGTAGCTTTCTTAACTGTGTGGCGATGAGGGTGCTCTCGGGAGAACCGATCGCAAGAGGAAGGTCGCACTGCATGTCATGCGGACACAAGCTGGGCGTGCTTGATTTGGTTCCGCTTGGTAGCTGGCTTTTTCTCAGGGGCAAGTGCAGATACTGCGGTTCTAAGATAAGCGTGAGGTATCCTCTCAGCGAGCTTGCGCTGGGCTTGGTTTATGTCTTAATCCTGGCCAAGTATGATTTAACGTTAAGGACGCTTGAGCTGATCGTGCTGTGCTCGCTTCTGCTCTGCGTTACGCTCTGCGATTTGGATCAACATATAATTCCAGACAGGTTCATCGTCATCGGTATTATTAACAGACTGATTTTTATTTTGCTGTCGGGGAATATCTGGGAAGAGTTAAAGCTCAGTTTAATAGGGGCGTTTTCAGTGTCGCTTCCGCTCCTCGTTTTGTCGCTCATCCTCGACAAAATACTAAAAAAAGACACTATGGGCGGCGGAGACATCAAGCTGTTTTTTATGGCGGGCATGTATTTCGCTTGGTCTGTGAATGTTCTTGTGCTTTTCATGAGCGCGATAATAGGAATAATATTTGGCATTTTGACAAAAAAGAATGAGGAAAAACAGATACCTTTCGGACCGGCAGTTTCAGTTGGATATTTTCTGGGCATGCTCGGCGGAAGGGAATTTATTGATTTATATACAGGTCTTTTTTAGACCGGACTTGAGGAGAATAGTTTGTGACCAAAAACTATATCGGGATTGAAATCGGGAACGGAATCGCTACGATGTATCAGGGCGGGAACAAGGGCAAAATCCTTATTTCACGTCTGCCTGAGAATCTCGTGGATGGCAGTGAGATTATTTCGCCGGAGTTCCTCTCGCAGTTTTTGAAAAATATGAAAAGAGAGGGCAGGTTCAGAGGCAAGAACTGCGCCTTGATTTTACCTGAGTTCAGTACATATTTCAGGTCGCTTGAGATGCCTCCGATCAGTGAAAAGCAGCTGCGACTCAATCTCCCGTACGAATTCAGAGATTTCGTTGGCAATGAGAGCATAAACTATAATTATGATTACGCAGTTGAAGGCTATGTCACGGACGAGGACGGCAAGGTAACGGCTGTCAGTTTGCTCGCGGCAGCCGCCTCGAAGATAACAATCAAGGAGTATGAGGACCTTCTTTACAGAGCAAGCTTCAGGCTCAAGGTGGCACTGCCGAGAGAGATGGCTCTTCTCAATCTCGTCAGAAAGGCTATCGAAAGGGAAGCTTACGGCGACAGAGTCTCCGTAATAATCGATTTAGGCTTCGCAAACACGAGGGTCTACATACTGCAAGGGGGGGATCTGAGGGCTGCCAAGACGATCGAGATGGGCTGCAGGGACGTGGACAGCGTAATCGCGGATCATTATAATATCGATGTTTATCTTGCTGCTTCGTACAGGGAGACCGACCATGAAGGGATACTTGAAAGCGATGTCTGCCGGGCGGTATACAACAGAATATCGCTGGAAGTGATGAAGGCTATAAACTTCTATAAATACGAAAATCAGCAGAGCGAATTCGAGGACTGCTTCATCTGCGGTGACTGCTCGGATACCGAAGCTTTTGTAGACAATATGCTTGCATATGTGCGGCTGGACAAGGCGAATCTGGATGTGATTCTACCCAAAGAATGCAGGGGCCTGAGTGACGCTCCGCGCGCGCTCATGTCCATAGGCGTTACTTTATAGGAGAAGGACTTCATGGGAAATAAGCCAAAAAAACATAAAGTCTCAAAACTTCCTTCAAAAAAGACCATGAACCTCTATCAGATTGAGATTACCGATAATTCGTGGCAGAGGGTAATACCTTACGCGCTACTGATTATTGTTATTGTGGCTGCATTTGCTCAATTCGGTGTCTTTCAAAGAATATCGCAACTTAATAAGTTGAGCGAGCAGGTTTCTAAAGCTCAGATTCAGCTTGAGAAGCTCAATAAATCCATAGAGGACTATGATGACGTTAAGACCGAATATATCAGATATACCGACGATTACATGCTTGAGGAAGAAGGAAAGCTTGTTGACAGGATGAAAATCATCGGTCTGATAGGTGACAAGGTTTCCAACATAGGAGAAGTCAAGAGCTACGCAATAGCCGATAACACGGTTTCTCTCGAAGTAGTTGTCGATACGCTCGATGATGTTCGCAGGATAAGGAAGCAGCTTGACGAAGTAGATTGGGTCGGGAACATAACCGTCAACACCGCTACGAAGAGTATTTCTGCCGCAGGTGGGGGCGAGGTAGTCGCTTCGATCGTGTTTGATGTTATTTACCAGGGCGAGTCTGAGGAGCCGGTTGACGCTTCCGGCACTGCGGAAGCAGCGGACGGAGAGGGGGTTGATGACTGATGAATCTGAAGAGAGAAGTTATGTCGCTTAAAGAGTTGATACTTCTGGGCATATTGATCATCCTCGCAGCATATTATTTCGTAGTGCATGGCCCGATTGAAAAACAGACGGCAGAGTACGAGAGTAAGCTTGCCGAGATTGATTTAGAACTGCAGATTGCGCAGCAAAAGGCTGTAGAGAAAATTAAGATGCAGGAGTCAATCGACGCCATATTTGCCCGATATGACGGTAATCCGCCAATGATACCTGCATACAACAATATTAATTTTATTATGGGAGAGTTAAACGGTATTTTAGGCAATACTTATGATTACAATTTATCATTTGGCGCGGAGACGGCGGATGAGAATAATATTAAGATTATTAGAAGACCGATAGCTATTTCTTTCTCGACTCAAAAATATAGTGACGCTGTAGCGAAAATTAAGACGATTAATGAGTCGGAAAATAAATATTTGATTCAAAATGTTTCTGTTTTTGATTCTGGTGCTAATAGCTCCGTCTTAACCAATCCGTTTGGCGATCCTGTTAATAGCACTAAAAACAGTGGCAGGTACAATATTGTAATGACCATGACAAGTTTCGAGTACAAGGCGGATGCGCAGGCACCGCAGGAGGACATATCACAATAAAGTACGAAATACTCTTGAATGCATAAAGATATAGAGGATTTTTGGTCGGGGAACAGTAAAAAATATCCAAAGCTTACCGCGGTTGGCAGCGGTAAGCTTTTTTAATGAGCTTTTTTAACAGCCTGAAATACGCATATTGCTATCCGTTGAGAATCTCAACCGCGAAATTCTCTTCGGAAATAATAATTTGTTCATCTTGCGTCATAACCTGAATGCCGATCTTGAATACCATGAAATTTTGATTCGGTGGAGTTAAATCCCTTTCGGACGCAGTAGTAAACTTGGCTTTTAAATCGTAAACATAGGTTTTTTTCGGAACCAAGTCATATTTCCCCTCCGGTGTACTCAGCGTTATGAATCCACTTTCAGCGGGATCACCGTTTTCATCCGTTATTGAGAAGCTGCAATTTTTAAGAGAATGATTCGTACTAAAAAACTTTAGATCACTCAGGTTTGTTCCTTCAATATTTTTGGCGTAGCGAAGCTCATTTTTGACCGCAGTAACGAGCGTAGCGCACAAAATCTGCCCTTCCGCCTCCCGGTTAGATTTGTTAAATGAGCGCACTCCGAGATCTATCGCTAAAGATATGATTCCGGTTACTAATATCAGGAGAACTACCGTAACCAGGAGCTCGATAAGGGTTACACCTTTATTATTTGATTTCTTAACGACATTACTTATAGTCATAAAAATAGTACCCCTCGGATTCATATACATTAAAATCGTACCCCGCGAATTCATCTGCCTCTGTAGAAATATCGAGACTTTCGATAACGGCACCAGAGTATTCGACTGTAACTGTAACCTCTTCGGCTATGGGAGCTGTCCTGTCCATCATCGTAGAAATATCTTTTTCCTCAGCCTGTTTGTTGAGTTTAGCTGCGAGTGTAATAGCAGTAGGAAGCATAATCATTACAAGAACTATGATGAGCAGACTGACCAAAACTTCTATCAGGGTTTCTCCGCGTTTGTTTTTTAGTTTACTTTTTGTTTTCATCTCAGCCTCCGCTCGTCTTATTCTTGGTGATAACAAAGTTGTCCCAGCTGATTGTATGAACCACCTTTTGGGTAACGGTTATGGTCTTAACATTTTTGTTTTCTGTCCGTTCTTTCATTTCGCTTGAAGATGTGACCGGATATGAGGTGGCTTTTAATAAATCCATAGTCATAACCGCTGATGGCGAAGCATCTTCAATGCCGAAAGTGGTGGTTATTCTCATTTTTTGAGGATTGAACACCATCTTAGCTTCTACGGTTGCTATCTCCGATAAAATGTCGTTGCAGGTTATAGTGATAGTTAGTTCTGTTTGCGAAGCAGGCGGGTCAATGATTGCTTTTGCCCAGGCATTAAGGACCGCTTGCGGTACTATATTTTTTGCTGCGATATCATTGTAAACAGCTGGGTCTAATGAAGCTTCGGTCGATGGTGGGCTCTCTGACACCAGCTCATCCCAGTTATCATCATATACTTTCTCAGTGGTAGTAATGAATGTTTGCTCAAAGGAGATACTATCACCCTCAAGCGCATTTTTGAACATCATAACCGCGGAGCTTACCGCGAGGTAATTTTGTTCCTCGTTCTGCGTGTTTTTTACACGACCTATGTTGGAAAACGCAGTATAAATCAGAACCGCCGAAATCATGAGGCAAAGAATCAGGGCGACCAAAGCGAACACAATGGTCGCGCCCTGCTTGGACTGTATTTTATTCTTTAGATTACTTGAATTCATGTAATCTCTCCTGAAGGGAAGTATGGTACTTAAATAGCCATATTCCGCCGTCTTGGTTTTTTATAATATTCTTGTTAGAGTTATTAAGAATGAATTTATTATTGCTATTGTCAAACAAAATCCTCCAAAAACTTTGGAAAAACAGATTGTGCATATCGCTGTAGTATTTAGCCCCATAAAGCCCGGGCCCGGATGTTGCACCACAGAAAACAGCATTGGTATTAGAGCCACCTGTAGGTTTTTTTATGTATGTCTCGTTATGAGTATTAGAAAGCTTAAGGTATTCCGTGCCTACGCCGTCTGGTACGTCGTTCGTAACATCCCATAGCATCGTATTTTCGCTCACAGGCGAGGCGAGGTGATAATCATCTCCACCTATGTGCTGAAGATATACTTGTGTCGTAGTAACCGGATTGTCAGACCCGGGCCCGAGTCCGGGCGGCGACTCTCCGGTCATGCAATAGTATTCCGTGTCGCTTTCTCCTACCACCCTTGCGACAACAAGGTATTTTTCTTCCGTATTGGTAGTCGTGGGAAGCGGATCATCGTAAGAGGCTCCGCTGACAAATTTCAGATTATATGGTATCTTCCACCTCGCATATAGTTCTATATCCTGTTCCGGATTGATATTAAATTTACCATCCTCTGTAATTCCTGCTATATCGCCGTCATCTGTGTAAATCGTTCCGTTAGTATTCAATAGTTTTTTGAGATCTTCACCATCGTAAACATACCAGCCTGCAAAGCTTGAGCTTGAGTCTAAAAGTGAACCCTTATCACTCATCTCAATATTCAAAGCAGAGAATGATTTATCCGTATTGGTGGATATGAGAGCCGGATCTACACCTTGATCGCCGTTATTGTAGAGATAATGGTTATTTATATATTCTTCATTTTCCGTTGCCGTTCCGTCTAAGTTATAATGCTTCAAAATAAGCTTTCCGGTGCACCAAAGCGCACGTAAATTGAGTACATTGCTGTCAAAAGTCCTTATATTGCCTTCGCTGTCAATATTAGTCTTATCACGCGCTTCTATTTTCAGTGCCTGAACTTTAAAATCAGCATTTCCCGCATTTTGCGCTGTAGCTTCCAGATAGAACGGCGAAGGATCTAATGTGGCCATGGCTCTATAAATGTCTGAACTAAAGCCAACGGCATTCTCCTCCGGATTGAATTCGAATGTGAATGTCCAATTTCCACTCACCGTCATTTCGTTAGTATTAATCAAGTTATTCCATTGATCCCTCAATATGAGGTTCCAATTTACTGTATCTCCACGTTCCAGCCTCTGCCGTTCTCCCGGGTGCCAAACCTCAGGATTAATCGGCTCTGCCGACAAATTAACTATAGCGGTGACATCAACTTTTAATGTTGCCATATAATATTTGCCGCTATCTGAATATCTAAAGAGGATTATCGTAGGTGTTTCTGTCTTATCGATACCCGTTACGGTAAGTTTGGAAATAATACCCTCGGTTTCGCTTGCGGATATTTCAACCTTGTCGTTGATACTTACGGACGGGTTATCGGCGAAATTAACCCATTCACCATTGTCTTTTCTGATTTCAAAATTTAACACTAAAATATCTGTGTAACCGTCGCCGTCAAAAAATTGCACTTCCGTTTCATCGACATAATCGTCAATATCTTCGCCTGTAACCGCATCTGTATGATAAGAAATTAAATCCAACCCCATTTCGGACTCAGTCAATTCCAAGCGCCTGTTCTTAGGCCATTCGCCGTAGTGGACATATTTTTTGCCGCCCGGATATTCTTGCGTAATTACTGTGGCAAACGGATAGTCCTCACCTTCGAGCGAAGCTTCACCGCAGGGGAAGCTGTAGTTAGCAGTGACTTTGTGATAAGAATTCTGTGGGGAACCGCTATTCAAGTCATCGCAGAATTGCTGCAGTGACATATCGTCGTATGATTTCGAATTAATGCCGTTATCTACCCAACCGGATTCAGCCGATGCTATTATCAGCTGGCCGGTTAGATAATTGTTAGCATAATAATAGCAGTTATTTAACTCGCCGCCTAACTGTTTTGGCAGTAAATTGTTCTCGTTATAGCATGCGTCACCGCCTATTACGGCAACCTTTACATTGCCTTCAGGCAGGGGTAAATCCATATAAGAATAGCAATTATAATATTTCGGGCTTATAAATGCACTCGCCTCCTCAGCATGCATATTTACGGCACTGCATGTAAAGGCTGATGAGGCGATGCCGCTGATATAAATATTCAGTTGATCGGACTCGGGATAGATAAGAGAATGATTAACAATAACTCTGCCGCCGGAATAACAATTATTTATCTTGGTTTGATTTGTACCCGCGATACCTCCTACAGTTATGTTATCTTTATAGCCTGAACCAACACTTGTGCCCCTGTTCCTATCTGTATTGATTCCAATTGTAGTTACGGCAGAGCATCTGTTTATATTTGTTCTGAGAACGCCTGCCAAGCCACCTATGGTTGCTTCGCCGCAAGAAACCGGCTGATTGCTTTCATCACTAATTTCATAGCCGGCAACCGCACAGTTTTCGATCTTGCCATTGTAGTTATCATAGTCATCATCATATTCGTTTGCCATCCCCACTAAGGTGCCGATGGCATAATAGCCCGCAGGGCTTTCTGCAGGACGCTTAATTACCGCAGGAGTGTTATTTGAGTCCCTGATGAGTACGACATTTTTTATCGTAGAGCTTACAGTTAATCCGAAAACTCCTACCGAATAACAACTTGATGTAATAGAAAGGTTCTTGATTTTATAACTTTGACCGTCAAAAGTCCCGCCAAACCAGGCAAAAAACGGTAAGCGGTAGCTCTTTCCCGATGTTTCTCCAAGGGCAGCGATCGGGGAATAGCTTGTTCTTCTGATGCACTCTATATCATAATCCTGAATGAAGTTCTGTCTTGCCCTTGATTGCCCGAAATCATTCCAGACTTCCGGTTCCGCTTCCGCGTTATAAGTCCAACCTGAAGCATCACTATATTCTATCTGGCTTCCTTTCTTTGTCGCGTGCAAATAAGGGAAATAATTGTAATTTGTTCTGCTAATCCGCTGATCACAATTCCTATTAACGCTGTTCCAGTTGATAAACTGCAGTTGGTCGAGTGACCTGATTCTGTATTTATTATTCCCCGTTCCCGGCTCGTATTGAGGAGCGGGTTGAGTACCGGCGTTATTCCATGTGTTCCAACCTGTGAGCTTTATTGATTTGGCGAAGAAAGGACAGAAAGTATAGTTTAGCGGATCGTCCTCCCCGGCTGTTAAAGTCACGGTAGCATTCTGCACATTCCCCGTCATGAACATATAGTTATCTTTATACAGGCGGCCATTAGCATCAACGCCATTAGTTTTATATGAGGTAGCAAGATTAGTTTCATCACAAGTGGTATAGCAATAGAACTTATAGCCTGGATAGTTTTCATTAAAATATGAGTCGGCGGAAGCGTTTGTGGTTACAGGGTTGGTTGCAGATACATTCACATTCAGCCATGATACATCTAAGGCGTATGTTTCTGTGCCGCCGCCTTTTTTGGCAACATAATACCCATAGCCGTATTCTTTGACGATTCCTCCGGTGTTATGCGCCGTGCTTGTGGTGTTATGGTAAACCGCCTCGTATTCTCCGCCTTCGCCATTTTTTCTGCCAACCATATAGATCTTATATCCCTGACCCTGAGCAGAGCCTCCAGTAACTTTTTCCCAGTAGAACAGACCGGCCTTACCGTATTCAGGTTCCTCTTCCGATATCGGCGGCAACCAATCGCCATAATGAGGGAGACCTTCTATTGATACATACGGGTATATGACAAGAAGCTCAAGGTTTTCTTTTTGATTGTTTTGATTATATGGATAGGTGTCAAACTCGTTTTCGTCGTCCGAAAAAGGACTTCCCAATAAAGTGGCAGCAGCTGCATTAGATGTGAATTCATATTTTTGAGAATCTTCTAGCTTATTATCTTCGGATCCGAAATAGTAGACATTCTGTACCGTTGTTGCGTCCGGCGCTGTACTGTATATGTGAGTCGCCTGTGACTCGGAACAGTTAAAGAGCGAATATGAATTGGTTATACTTGAAATGTTGTTGGGAACAAAGCCCGCTGCCGAATCAATTATGCCTTCGGCTAAACCGGTTTTCATTATTCCGAAACCTGCGGAGTATGAGCCTGAAATAGAGGATCCGGCAGTAAGTGCACCTGCCAGTCCGCCTATCTTGGAAGTCGATGCGCCTCCGATAAGGTATGAGTCAGCATACGAATTCTGTATTATAGCACTGCCGTTTGTTTTGCTGCCTATCAGACCGCCAATCGAGCCCGTTCCTTCGATGATCGTTGCGGCAAAGCTGTTTTGAATGGTTAACGTGGAGTCTGTCGAACTGCTGCCTACGAACCCGCCGACATTGGCAGTGCCTTTCAATAAGATATTGTCCGCATAGGTGCTTTCGGATGCAAAGTATTCTTTCTCAATATAAAGTCGGCAGTCTTTTATTGTAAGGTCTGAGGTGGTTCTTCCCGCCAGGCCGCCTACGTCCGTGCCGCCTTCTATCTTTTCGTTAACCAATGTAACGCCGGAAATATTAGTTCCTGCAAAACTCCCAAACAACCCCGCCGGTTCGGAGCTGTTGCCGATATGCATATTAATAATTTTGAACGAGTCGGCAGCAGGCGGGGCAATATAGCCCGAATATGTCATTAAAGACGAGTTGTTGATCGGCGTGAATGTTTTATCTCCGTAAATTGACTTCCAGAGGAACGGCTTTTCGAGAGACCAATTATCATCAGAAACATCGTTAAAGTCTATATCCGAAATCTGTTTTGCGGAGGTAATGGCATTCGCCGGCAAGCGTGAAGTTGATATGTTAAGATTCTGCAGATGTCTGCCATACGCTATATTGGCTTCTGTCGGGTTCTCCGGATTTAATGACGCGAATAAACTGTTTGTAGTTCTTTCTATCGGGCCTACGTCCGGAACACTGTTGTCGCTGCTTGAGACAGTAAATGATAGTTCTAAGTCTTCGCCCGGAATGAGAGCGCCTGTCCTTGGCTCTGCATAATCCGGTTCCCATGTTATAGCGCCGAAAGTGTCTTTGAAGTATTGACTTTGATTGGTTTCGGGGTCGACGTCAAGCTTATCAAGTATAACGGACGCAGAAAATACTTTAGTTACTGGATCCGGGGTGACGGTCTGCAGGAGAGTGACTGTATTACCGCTTGTTTTTCCCTTAACTGCAAGCTTAAATTCCAGATCACTTATATCAGAATCAGAAGGAAGAATCGCAGTCATATTCGCTTGCAAAATATCGGCATTGATGACATTCAGCGAGGCGTTGATCATATTGCCGCTTACATCCGCGGGCATATTCGCTTTGCCGCCGTAGTAGCCTATTTTATTATTCCCTTTCAGGCTATGCCTGGGATCCTTGAATCTTATCGAAGAATCCCCGTTTAGCGTTTCATCGTTATCAATGTAATAATTGCCGGAAGATCTTTTTTCCGAGTAAAATGCCGAATAGACATATCCGGTAACAGGGTCAAATTCAATGACCCAATTATCATCACGTACATCCCCATCAATGCTTCCTGGAGGAAAAATAAAATCGACCAGGTCACTTGGAGTTGAATTACCAGGATTGTCTTTGTCGTGATAAAAATATTTTAAGTTACCAGGATTTACCGCAGCAGTGTCTTCTCCCCAATCGGCCGGTTTGACGTCGACTTCTCCAAGTTCTGTGGCCGTTAATAAGCTGTCTATTCCTCCCGATGCTTTTAACTCCTTAATTCTGTTCTGCGCGCTGACATACATGCTCTGGGCTATGTTGTCCAGCTTTGTTTGATTGATACGGTCAACCAAGCCTTGAATGCCAATAAATGCGACACCGAGAAGAATCACTACGATCGCAACAACGATGAGTGTTTGAATCAGCGTTAAACCTTTTTTATTTTTTAACTGGCTGTCAATTCTTGTTTTCACGGTGTACCTCCGCTATTCAAACGGCATTGACGGTTTAGTTCACTTGGCCTAGTTATAAAACTATTATAATTATAATTGTTTGCATTATAAAATATTGCAACCGGTCTGTCATGTACGAATCCCTATTGCTCAATGTTTGGGCACTTGAGTTTTGCGCCGTTGCGCTTCTCTAGGTCTGCCAGCAGTATTTAAGTGCGAGCCTCTAAAATAGATACACTCATCAATGCTGGATCTTATGTCCATGCTAGCATAGAAACGGCGCAAATTAAACTCAAGGGTTCCCTCTCAAAGCAGGAACGACATATTTGGTATAAAAATGGTACAAAACAGCCGAAAGCGGGTAAGAAATCTAAAAGCAAAACCCGCTGAAATATCTATGTTCCAACGGGCTCGGACTTGGCATCGTACAATAAAATGAATACAATCCACTTGAAAGTATGTCGTGGGTGCATTTGGGTGTATTTCTGAAAACCGGGTGCACCGCTCAGTTTAGGGTGCATTCATTGTTGCAACAAGGTGCATGGGCAGTATATGCCGATTCTGCTTCTTTATAGCAGATTGTCAATCTCCTCAAGCAGGAACGGGATGATTCCCACATAACTGATGCCATTTTCATCTGTGTGCATTTTTGCATTACCGCCTGTTACTACAAGTTTTCTAAATGAATCCCCGCTTTTTAGGAGAGGAAGAATTTCTTGCTGATGTTTTTCCGCATCATGGATGCTGAAAGCGGACTGTATGTAGACCTTTTGGTTTCCCCTATTTACTACAAAATCAATCTCGTGCCATCGTTCGGGGAGCAGCCTGCCAGCCACGGTTTTTGTAAAACGTACGGAACCCACATCTACCGCAAATCCACGAAGCACCAATTCATTATGCAAAATATTTTCCATCAAGTGAGTCTCTTCAATCTGTCGAAAATTCAGCCTGGCGTTTCGTAAGCCAACATCTTCCGCATAGTATTTTACAGGAGAATTAAAATATGTCTTCCCTTTCACATCGTAGCGCCTGACTTTGGTAAAAAGAAACGCATCCTCTATCGCATCCAGGTATTTCTTTACGGTTTTATCTGTTGTGCCCGCACGGCGAACTGAGTTTAAGGTGTTTGCCAGCTTTGATGGGTTAGTCAGGCTGCCAACATTGGAAGCCAGCACATCCACCAGGTCATTCACATATGAGTCCGCCACCCGGTATCTTTCCGCAATATCAGCCACATATACTCGCTCAAACAAACTGGACAAGTACGCCTCTCTCTCCCTTGGGTTCTTTTCCAGCACGGCAAGCGGCATGCCGCCATACACCAGGTATTCTTCCCAGGCGTCCGCCTTTTCCATATCAGAAACGGAATAAAATTCTGCAAAGCTGAAAGGGTGCAGGCGTATTTCAATGCCTCTGTCACGGAAGTTGGTGGCAACGTCCTTGGACAGCATCTTGGAGTTGCTTCCGGTCACATAAATGTCCAAATTGCGTCGGGTCATCAAATCGCTGAGGATGTCGTAGAAGGTGGTGTATAGCAGTTCCCGATCTTCTTCAGGCACCTGACTTTCATCCACATCTAAGCGCTTGACCTTGTAAGAGAGCTGAATTTCATCAATGAA